>OBDM01000193.1_pt1 | contig 32157 bp, 22 predicted proteins | sample 1518281 | NCBI WGS metagenome assembly OBDM01 (sample SAMN01760942, study PRJEB22395) | human gut metagenome | reverse complement strand
TCCAGCACATTGTGCACACCGTCCGCAAAGCTTGGGTAGAGCGGTTCCCAGCCCAGGGCCATAAGGCGGGAGCAGGAAATCCTCTGGTTGGAGAAGCCCCGGCGCGCTTCCGCCGGGAGCGGTTCAGGCTGCGGAGCGGGTTTCCCCAGCAAATTGGAAAGGTAGGAGTATATTTCTCCCATTTGCATGGGGGTGCGGTCCGTCAGGTTGTAAATGCCGGCAGGCGGTTCCCGCAGGGTGCAGAGCAGGTGCAGGGCGGCAGCGGCATCGTCCCGGTGGATGTAATTGAGCCATCTGTCCATGGCTCCGGGGAGGGCCGTGCCCTTCGTGAAGTATTGGGAGACGAGAACGCAGCGGTCCGGCCCGTACAGGGCTCCCAGCCGGACGACCGTGCCCCCCGCCGCCAGAACCGCCTGTTCCGCCCGAATCAGCAGACCGTTTTTCACGGAGGAGGGATAGACGTTGTGTTCCTCCGTAATCCAGCGTCCGTCCGTGATTCCATAGACGGCGGTGCTGGAACAGAAGATGAGCGGCGTTCCGGGAAAGGCTTCCAGCGTGTTCCGCGTTCCATTGGCGTAAAGGTTGCGGTAGGCTTCCTCTCCGCCTCCTCTCGTGCTGGCGCACATGACGATGATCTGGGGGGAGGGGATGCGGGCGGCCAGCCCCTGCATGGAGGCCCGGTCTGCGACATCGGCTTCATAAATGGCTTTTTGCGGGTCAATATCCGCCGTCAGGGCCGTATGTCCCGCTTTCCGCAGACTTTCCGCCAAGGCTTTTCCCAGATACCCTGTGCCCAGAATGAGAATGACGCGGGGGTTTTTACACAGAAAGCTGGTCATGAGTCATTGCGGAGGTGCTTGAGGTCCATTAGCATTTCAGCGCGGGAAATGTCTTCCGGCCATGTGATTTTGGGATTGGGCTCATGATTATGCACCAGGCGCGTAGGATGGCCGATGAGCTGCAGGGCGGTGACTTCATCCGTTACCTGGATATTCCGTTCCGTGACTTCCACATAAGCGTCCAGCAGAAGAGGATATTGGAAGACCTGCGGGGTTTCCATGCACCACAGGCCGTCCCGTTCCACCTGTTCCGGAATCGTAAAGCGTTCTTTATCCGCACGCTTCAGGGTATCCGTTACGGGATGTGCGGAAGCCGCCGCCCCATATTCCCTGGCGGTTTGAATGCAGCGGGAGATTTGCTCCGCCGTAATGAGCGGGCGGGCTCCATCATGCACGGCCACGAATTCCGGGGTATAAAGCAGGGCTGCCAGTCCGTTCTGCACGGATTCATGCCGTTCCGCCCCTCCATCCACACGGGTAACGGGTATTTCCGTTTCCAGGTCCGCGCCGTTAATGGCATGAAAACGTTCTTCCGGGCAGACGACTACGATTTCCGTGATTTCCCGGCAGCTGGCAAAGGCGCGGATGCTGCGTTCCAGCACCTTGACTCCGTGCAGGGGGGCCAGCAGCTTGTCAAATCCGGCGCGCCGGGAGGACCCGGCCGCAACGATGATGGCGGCGCAGCATTTCATGACAGTCTGGCTGACACCATGCGGGCCAGCTCCTTGCCGTTGACTCTGCCGGCCGTGCGTTCCTGCATGAGTTTCATGACCTGCCCCATGTCTTTTTTGGTAGAGGCTCCCGTTTCCTTCATCACGGTTTCCAGAATGGCTGCCGTTTCTTCTGCTGTGAGTTCCGCGGGCATGAACTGTTTGAGCACGGCGATTTCAGCTTCTTCCTTTTCCGCCAGTTCCGGGCGTCCGGCGGAGCGGAATTGCTCCGCAGAGTCCTCACGCTGCTTGATTTGCTTGCGGACTACGGCCAGTTCTTCCGCTTCTTCCAGCAGGGTTCCCAGGCCTCCCTTGGCGATGGCCGTGTTCGTGAGGGCCGTCTTGAGGGCGCGCAGGGTATTGAGGGTAACGGTGTCTTTTGCTTTCATGGCGGTTTTCATCCCCTCCATGATTTGGTCGGAAATCTTGTTCATATTTCCATTAACTAAGCGCATCCCCAGGTGTACTTCAAGCCGTAAATTGAAAAAGGCCGCCAGCGCAGGAAATGCCGCGGCGGCCCGGATAAGGGGAATAAAAGCGGAACAGCCGTGTTTATTTTTTCCCGCCAATGGGCATGATGTGGATTTTCTTTTCCGTCATGCCCGGAACCACCATCATGGAGTCATACAGGATAAAGTCCGCCGCTCCTTCAACAGGGCCGGTGGCTACCGGGGCGGAACGCCCCGTTTTCAGATCCAGCCTGCGGACAGCTTCCGGTTTTTTATCCTTGGACCAGTCGCTGTAGTAAAGGGCGTTGTCACGGTACACCAGCCCATCGTACTGTCCCCGTTCCTTGGAAAGTTCCGTGACTTCCCGGGAAACGGGGTTGATGGAGAGCAGGCGTCCGCTGGGTTTGCCCTTTTCATCCGTTGCGTATTCGCAGAGGTAAATGACCTTTCTTTCCGGGTCCCAGGCCAGGCCGTTCGGCTTGTAGATGGGCTGTTTGGTGACCAGTTCCCCATAGGAGCTGGTATTCGTGTCCACATAGAAAATCTGGTTGGTATCCGTGGAGGAAACCATGAGCCTGCCGTTGATGAATGCCAGGTCATTGAGGAATTTCATGCGGGACGGGGACAAGTCCACGTATCCTTCAATAGCGCCGGTCTTGGCGTTTATCTTGAAGACCATGTCCACGTCCGTGCAGTAAAGAAAGCCGTCCTGATACAGTAACCCCTTCGGCGCGTCCAGGGTATCTACGTCCGTGATTTTTTTCGGCTCTGTGGAACCGTGCGGAATGACGCCCAGATAGCCGTCCTTGTCTTTTTCCGTAGGTGTGAGCCTGGAGCCGATGCAGGTGAAATAGATATTGCCCTCGGCATCCGCCGCCACGCTTTCCGGATGGCCGTCAATGGCAATGGTGTTTTTTTCCAGGGCGGGCAGCGGTTCGGCGGGTTCCGGCTGTTTTTTTGTTGGCGGTGCGGCCAGCGCGCTGCACGCCAGGCAGAGAAGGAGTGGTGTCGCTTTCATGGGGTGGTGCGGTATAGGAGTCTTGATCCTTATGACATGGGAGCAATGGAAATGCAAGCCCTGTAGAGGATGATAGGCTGCCGGGCAGAGTCGCGCCCCGTTCGGGCGAACGGGGCGCTTTCCTTGTTAGATGGTTCCTGAATCCAGGTTGTTGGGCCGGGGCATGTTTTCCATGCGGATGGAGCGGTTGACCGCGTTCAGGTAGGCGCGGGCGGAGGCCTCAATGACGTCTGTGGAGGCTCCCTTGCCCACAATGGGCTTGGGCTGGCCGAAGTCCACATGAACCGTGACTTCTCCCAGCGCGTCCTTTCCTTCGGAAGCGGCGTTGACGCTGTAGCCTTTCAGCGTGCCTTTGCGCTTAGTGATGCGTTCAATAGCCTTGATGACGGCATCCACGGCGCCGTTGCCTGTAGAGCTGTCTTCAAATTTCTTGCCTTCCTTGAGCAGTCCCACCGTAGCCGTGGGACGCGCGTGGCTGCCCGCCACGAATTGCAGGAAGTCCAGTTCCCATAGGCCGGTGGAGGCATGCAGGGAGTCGTCCACAATGGCGGAAAGATCATCATCATAAACGAATTTTTTGGAGTCGCCCACTTTCTTGAAGCGTTCAAAGACGGTGTTGACTTCCTCTTCCGTGAGGACATGGCCCAGCTGTTCCAGCCTGGATTTGACGGCGGCGCGTCCGGAATGCTTGGTGAGAGGGAGTTCCGTGGCGCCCCAGCCGACCGCCTGCGGGTCCATGACTTCATAGGTTTCCCGGCAGTTAAGGATGCCGTGCTGGTGGATGCCTGAAGAGTGGGCGAAAGCGTTTTCCCCCACGATGGCTTTGGACCGCTGCACCTGCATGCCGCTCATGCGGGCCACGATGCGGGAAGTGCGGACGATTTCCTTCGTGTTGATGTTGTCCGTGACGTCTCCGAATTGTCCGGCACGGGTGCGCAGGGCCATGATGACCTCTTCCAAAGCTACGTTTCCGGCGCGTTCGCCGATGCCGTTAATGGTTCCTTCCACCTGGCGGGCTCCGGCGCGGACGGCTGCCAGGGAGTTGGCTACAGCCAGGCCAAGGTCATTGTGGCAATGCACGGAGATGACGGCTTTGCCGATGTTCGGCACATGTTCCTTCAGGTGGCGGATAATGCGGTAGAACTCGTCCGGAGTAGTGTAGCCTACGGTATCCGGAATGTTGACGGTCGTGGCGCCTGCGTCGATGACCGTTTCCACGACTTTGGTCAGAAAATCCAGGTCTGTGCGGGAAGCGTCCTCCGGGGAAAATTCCACGTCCTGTACGAATTGCTTGGCATAGGATACGCCTTCCGCCGCCATGCGCAGGATTTCGGATTCCGCTTTTTTCAATTTGAACTGCATGTGCAGCTTGCTGGTTGCCAGGAAGATGTGGATGCGGGCGCGTTCCCCGGCGGGTTCCAGGGCCCTGGCCGCCGCTTCAATATCCGCCTTCACGCAGCGGGCCAGTCCTGCGATGCGGCATTTTTTGATTTCGCGGGCGATGGTGTGCACGGCTTCAAAGTCGCCGTCGGAGATGCAGGGAAAGCCGGCTTCAATCACGTCCATGCCCAGCCGTTCCATTTGCCGCGCCACTTCCAGCTTTTCGCGTAGGTTCATGGATGCTCCGGGGCATTGTTCTCCATCGCGCAGGGTAGTGTCAAAAAAGTAGATTTGATCGGACATAGGTTAATGATGTTAAGCGGTGGCATGATAATGTTTTGCTCCGGTAACGCAAGCCCTACGCGCTGCATGCTTTCACAGAGCGTCCGGGCGGCGGAAGAGAACCGCCGGAGCGAAGAATGACGGAACCGCCCTTTGCCTAAAAGGAGGAGCTTTGTAGGATGGAAGGGTGAAGATCAGATTTTACCTGAATGACCGGGCGGAGCGCGTCATGGCTCTGTGGAGCGAAAGCCGCGGAGAATACCTGGCGGCGGATTCCGTGCTTGCCGAGGTGGATGCCTGCATTTGTGGGGAAACGGGGTCCTGCGGAGAGGAAATGAAGCGCATTGCCGCGTTTCTGGATAGTGCCGCCGCCAAAGCTGTCAACCCTGAATGGATGATTGATACCGCGCTGCCCTGTTCTCCTTCCAAACTGGTGTGCCTGGGAAAGAGTTATGCGGATCATGCGAAGGAGTTTGACGGGGATTCCGTGCAGGAGCCGGCTGTTTTCCTGAAATCGCCTTCCGCCATTACTTCCTGCAGCGATGTCGTTTTGTATCCGCCCGGCTGCGACAAGCTGGATTATGAGATTGAATTGGCCGTAGTGATTAAGGAGATGCTGAAAAACGCTTCCCCGGAGGAGGCCGCGCGGGCTATCAGCGGCTATACGCTGATGTGCGATTATTCGGAAAGGGCCAACCAGCTGGAACATGGCGGACAGTGGACCAAGGGAAAGAGTTATGACAGTTTTGCCCCAATGGGCCCCACGTTCATTTCCGCTGATGAACTTGGGGACGGTGCCGGCATTCCCCTGGAATTGAAGGTGAACGGGGAAGTGCGCCAGAGCGACAATACGGACGGCTTGATCTGGCCTGTTCCGCGCCTGATTGCCTATGTTTCCCGGTTCATGACCTTATGGCCCGGAGATGTGGTTTCCACCGGCACTCCGGGAGGCGTGGGGATGGGGATGAAGCCTCCGGTATATTTGAAACTCGGGGATGTAGTGGAATGGGGAAGCCCCGCTTTTGGATTCGCCTCCCAGGCTGTGGTGATTGATGATGAGGGGTAGGGGGACAATTCTCCGGCCTTTCCGGATATGGGGGGAAGGGAAAGTTCTTTCCCTTCCCGCTTCTGCGGACGGAGCGTTATTTTCTCTTGATTACTTCGCCGCGGTTTAGTGAAGTGGCCGCGTGAAAAATGTGGTTTTGTACGTGGTCATGGTGACCGGGCTGACTGCCCTCTTCGTCTGGCTGAAAAGCAGGAATGCGGAACGCGCCCCTGCTTCCGCCGCCATGGTGGTGTCTCCGGAAAGCGGCATGGCGCGCCCTATTGTGCTGGTGGATGTCCGAACTCCGGAGGAGTACCGCACGGGACATAAGGAGGGGGCCTTGAATATTCCGGCAGATGAGGTGGAACAACGGGCCGCGCAGCTTCTTCCGGATAAGAATGCCGTGATTTTGCTGTATTGCCGTACGGGCAAGAGGGCGGACAAGGCGCTGGAAGTGCTCAGGAAGATGGGATATTCCCATGTGGAAAACCTGCACCGGTTCGAAATGTAACTTTCCGCCCGATTGTTCCGTGCGGGGATTCCGCAAGGCGCCGGGCATGCTGTTTCCTGGTTCGGACGGCGGAATTTTCTAACGTAAAAGGCACGGAATGGATGTGGTTTTTCCTAATAAGCAAATTAAATTCAGAATTATTTAATTTAAAATCGACTGATTTTGAACGTTTTGAGTCGAAATTCTCTGTAAAATATCGAGATTGTTTATTTTAGTCTAGTTTTATTGAGCTTCTCTGTTTTTTCATCTGAGTAATTTGCTAAATATTAAAATCTAGAATATTTTTTGAATAATTTTAAAAATGTGCTCCAATCAATTATCGAAAAAAGTTGATTCTCCATATCTGGAAAAATAATAGAAGATGGCTTTGCTGGCTATAGAGAACGAGATGTCTGCCATTTCTTGTTCAGTCCATTGTTTTTCTCGGAAATAGAAAGATCCCCTGTTAAAAAGTTCTCCTCGACCTTGAGCATAAACATATTCTTTGTTGAGCTGACCGAACATGGCTATGGTGATGACACGGTCTCTTATGGATGAACCTTCAACGAAATCACAACCATCTCCAAAACAAACAAAGGGAAAAATTGACTCTCTAATCATGGAAGCTCGGAAACCAATGACGTTTTTTCCTAATCTTTCTATGGCATTCCCCTGAGCTTGTCTTTTTTTTCCTTCCTTTGCCCTCATATCATTTGTACCTTGGTTTTTCTTTTCTGATATGAGGATAGGAAATCGCCGTTCATCTTCACTTTTCATATAAAGAATTCCACCGTCTGGTTTCATTGAAGAAGCGCACGAGGGGGCTGCAAAGTCAACATCAGGGAATTGGGTTCGAAGGTGGACAATAATATCTATCAATTTAGCTTGTGGTTCCCATTCAAGGGTGATTCCGGGAAATTTCTTTTTCAGACGCATAGAAACAGATTTCACAGCTTGACGTAATAATTTTTCCTGCTTGGATGAAGTAGTATTAATAATTGTACCTTCCCGCTGGGTACGCAATGCAATTTTATGAGACATAGTGAGATGGCTATTAGAATTTTTCGACAAGGAAGAGGAATTCCTTAACTTTTATTGGGCGTTCGTTAAGATTTCTGCACCCTCTGAATGTGTTATAATCAGTTTGTAAGGATTGCAATTTACCTATTTTGGAGAGGAAGTTGATAAAGTCGTTGTATTTCACAAATCCCTCTGAATTATAAGATATTAGGATGAACTTTGCGGGGCAGGCTTGGACGGTTGAAAACAATTCATTCTGAGCTGATTGGCGTTTATTATAGAGAGAACGGTTCCAGTCGTCAGGGATTCCAGAAACTCGGGAAAATGACAGTGGTTTTTTATTATTTGCTATTAAATTGAGCATGAAATAATTTGAGCCATAGGGGTGTTGGTTATAAGGAGGGTCAAAATATGCAAGATCAACCGCCTGTATTGTTTCCATTAGTTGTCGTGCATCCTGTTGGTGAATGTAGCAGTCAACATCAAATCGAGAAAAAACAGGGAGTTTCAGTTCAATATTTCCCAATATGCGTTTTAGTGCATTTTTCCCATGTCCCCCAAACTGCCCAATCCCTTCGTGATTTTTATAGAACCCCTTGAAAACACCTGATGTATTGTTGTGCACAGAGGCTTCATACAACAGTGGAGCCAAGAAGAACTTTCTTAGATCAGGAGCAAGTTCATCAATCGCTTGCCTTGCTGTATCAATGTACATAGCGTTCCTTTTTGTGTAGAAAACCCTATCATTTTGTGTTATATTATCTTCATCGGCAGGAGCATACATTTTTGTAATAACTCCTTCATGCCAAGATTCTTCAATTCTTTTATGAAGGCAAGATAGCTCGTTTTTAAGCAAGATAATATCTACAGAAGATTCATTGGTCATGTAGCACTCATTGATAACCCTTGAATAATCTTCCAAGTCGTTACAATGGAGGCTTGAAGAAAAGCGTCTCAAATATCGGGAAACCACCCCAGAACCAGAAAAAGCATCCAAACTGCTTATTTTGTTCCTTCCCAACCTCTTACAAACCACTTCTATCCCTTTTCCTATAAAATCAAGCAGGGATCGCTTGTTTCCTATATATGTGATTATTTGCTCTGATAAATAATCTAGATATTCGTTAGTTAATTCGAAATCATCACATTGGAGAGGAAGCGTTTCCTGCTTCCTGCTTCCTGCTTCCTGCTTCCTGCTTCCTGCTTCCTGCTTCCTGCTTCCTGCTTCCTGCTTCCTGCTTCCTGCATGGACGTGTGATTAGTTAGTACGAAAATAGATGTCAAGAATTATAATACCATCTTCTAAAATTATCAAGCCACGAACAACTCGGCCAATTTATCAAAAACCATTGTGAACAGTATTCAAAAGCTCTCAATTCCATTCATGTGTATCCTGCTTTCAAGAGAAAAAGTTACGGAATGGTCAATTTTCAACTACATAAAAGCACATTCCTTTTTTATCAAGTATGTTGTAGACTGAAGATTAGTCAATTATTATGGATGTTATTTTTTTACGAACTTTTTTGGAAATATTGAGATATTGTTTTCCACTTAATAGATTGTCGGGTTTGTTAAAATTTGAAATTACTGCATGGATTTTTTCGGTATTATATTCTTTCGCCCCAATCAAAGTAGTTGTGTATGTCCTCTTGCCTCGTTTTGTCTTTGGTTTGTTTTCGTCATCCTTATCCATTTGTTTCTCCATGTTTATTGTCTTAGCAAGGTTTATCCACTACATGGTTTTCGTTCACTTTAATAATAGCTTCAAATATTTACTTGTATTCCTCTTTCTCCATTGCTTTGTGTATCTAGTGCAATATACTTAGTGTAGATGATTTATCTGCATACAACAACATACATAAGTCAAGATAGATGTTTTCAAAAATCGTTCCCTTGATGTAGAAGATCTGACTTACAATGGTTGAAATATAGATCTATTTTAATTCAAAATAATTTATGACTATTTATAAGTTAATTTTGGTGATATTTGTCAAACCTAAAGTGGATAATTCTAACTGAATTTAAGCCGTTCATTCTTTAATCAGTTCCAGTTTCCCATTGGAGGATTTTCCGCCCACGGAGCGGACCCTGGCTCTGAGGGAGCATCCGTTGTTGGCATGGATTCCCTTGGGAAGGGAAAGTTTGTAGAAATTCCCGCGGGAAGGCTTGCCTGCCAATCCGGCGTGCCGGTCGTGGGCGATTACTTTGCCGTTTTCCAGGAGTTCGACGCCGTCTATTTCTAGGGCATGGCTGCCGGAAGTGAAGACGAAGCGCACCCCCCGGAGTTTTTCAAGATCAGCGGAAGAAACGGGCCAGTCCAGATAACTCCATTCCGTGGATACCGTCGCGGAGGTCCAGTTTCCTATAATTGATCCGGCTGCTTTTCTTTTCAGGGAAGAAGGCAGGGGCGGCGCCTCCCGGATAGCCTGGCGGCAGGCGTTGACCAGATCTCCGGGAGCGTGCGCAGCGCTTACGCCAGTGGAACGGACCCATTTTTCCTCCCATGCTCCCATATCCGGATTTTTTTCGGAAAGACGGCTCTGAATAAAGTGTTCCCAGCGCGGCAGATAGTAGTCCCTGATAAGGCCGCTCCATATTTTGGCGGCGTAGTCGTCTACGGGAGGCCCCCATCTGGTCACCAGCCTTCTGGCGTTTTGTTCATACTTGTTTTTTTCCTCAGGAGAAGTTCCGTGAGACCGGGCAAATGATAACCAGCGCGACAGTCTCCAGGTGGGATGCCCTTCCAGAAGGGAATCCGCCCGAAGGGCGTATTTGCGGAAATATTCCATGCATTTTTTCGTATTCTCCATGTCTTGTTCATCCAGGGCTTCCAGAGCGGCCAGGATGGCTTCATTCATGCGTATGCCAAGGTAATGGGCGGTCATCTCAACGGCATCCTGGCGGAACAGGGGGGACTGTTCCAGGCCGCGAGTGTTGACGAACAGGGAGAGGCCTTTCAGAAAATCTTCGCTTGTGTTTACGGAACAGCCGCGGGTGCCGGGTTTCATTTGCCAGTTGAAACGGGGATGGTCCTTTAAGTTGGAATAGGCTGTGCGGCGGAACAGATTCCAGGCTTCCTTCATGCTGTCCGGATAATTTCCGTATCGGGCACGGCAATAATTTTCCAGATATTGTTCCACGTCCTCCTGGCGGTCCCTCCATGCGGCGTCCGTAACCAGTTCGTAGATAACGTCATTGTTTTCTATCCCTTCCGGGGCCATGCCCATTCCGGAGAGGCGCCCCCTGGATGAAGAGTTCAAGGCTTCCAGATGGCCGTTGGCGTAAAAATCCATTACCCCGGTCATGGCGCATTTGCCGCCCATGTTGGGAACCACGCTGTAAACCCACGGTTTATTGAAAAAACCCTTGAAGACGTCCCAGTTCATGCCGTTGCGCCAGAAAGTCTTGTTGTAATCCGCCGCCAGGTCCAGAAGGAGCATCTTATCGTCCGGAACCTTGCTGAGCAAAGCCTTCAGAGTATCTGCGTTCCAGATATTGCGCTGGTATCCGAACATCCATCCCTGCATGACCCATACCGCATCCGGGTTGGTGGAGGAAATGGAGCGGTAGATTTGTTCCCCGAGGGAGCTGAGCATATTGTTGCGGGCTTCGACGCCTCCTTTGTTTTCGGGAAGTTCCATTTCATTGAAGGAGTCCGCAAGAAAATAGGTGTTTTTTCCGAATTCCTTCTGCCATTCCTGCATGTACAGGCGTCCTATTTTAAGGAAAAGGGGCTCTTCCGGAGAAAGAAAATGGGCGTGGTTTTTTTGAGGCCAGCCTCCCCACCCCAGCCGGTGAAGCTTCGCTTCCGGATAAAGGCGGAGGATTCCCCGGGGAACGAAACCGGAAAAAGCGGGACAAATGGGGGTCATGCCCAAGGATTTCATCCTGTGCAGGATGCGGTGCTGCAGGGCGATTTGTTCCTTGTGCCAGCTGGCGGGCAGGGGGCCGTCATGATTGACGATGTTTCCCATCCGCTGCCAGGGAAGATGGGCCGGCCCCGTGTAAAATTCTTCTATTTCTTTTTCCGTCAGCCCCAGTTGCTTCCAGACCCGGACGGCGATCCCCTCCGTGGCAACCAGAGCCAGGGGCATGTTGATGCCGTGCAGAGCCATCCAGTCTATTTCCTTTTCCCAGCGTTCCCAGGTCCAGTAGGGCATCGTGTATCCATAGGTGACCACATTGAAATAATAGTGGTTGCGGAAAGGAGAAACGATGCGGCGCGGCGCGGTGTCCGGCAGCTGTGCCGGCCAGCGAATGTCCTTGTTTTCCCAGGATACCATTCCCAGACGGTTCGTTTTCAGAAAATCATAGAATCCCCGGCAAAGGGCTGTGCCGCTGCTTCCCCGGATCGTCAGCACTCCTCCGGAGGCTTTCGTCTCGAAAACATCATATCCGTCTTCTTTTTCAATGGTTTCCAGGTGCAGTTTTTCCGGGGAGGCGGCCAGAGACGGCACGGTCCGCATGATGACTGCGCGGGCGGCTTCCCGTTCCCTGTTTTTCTGCATGTCTTCCGCGAATACATGCAGGCTTGCCATCATCAGAAAGATCAGAATTCTGGGAAAGGATGAGATCATGCCCGTAAATACGCAGGGAGGGTCATTGTCCTTTCAGGGGATGGAAATGGCAGTTCCGCGGAATCCGGCCCAATGAAAAGGCCCCTGCATGTCAACATGCAGGGGCCCTGGTTGAAAAGCCTAAAAGCGTTTATTCCGCCTTGGGTTTCCGCGGCGTTCTCTTGCGCGGCGCTTTGGGCCTGGCTGGTTTTTTGTCCTTGATGTGCAGGAAGGTGAGCGTCTCCGTCCCGTCCGTTTCCACGGCTTCAATTTTATCGCCGGGTTTCACGTCTCCCCTCAGCAGGGATTCCGCCAGCGGGTCTTCCAGCAGGCGTTCGATGGCGCGGCGCATCGGGCGGGCGCCGTACTGCGGGTCATAGCCGTTCTTGATGATCAGGCTCAGAGCTTCCTGGCTCAGGGCAAGCGTGATATTCTTGGTCTTGAGACGGGAGATGAGCTTGTCCGCTTCCAGATGCACGATGCGTTCCAGGTCGTCCCGTTCCAGCATGCGGAAGACAGAAATGTCATCAAATCGGTTCAGGAATTCCGGCCGGAATTGCTTGCGCGCCGCTTCCAGAATCTTTTCCTTCATGGCGGCGTAGTCCGCGTTGTCGGCGGCCATGGCGCCGAAGCCCATGGTGCTCTGCCGTTTGGCGGAAGCGGCCCCCACATTGGAGGTCAGGATGATGATGGTGTTGCGGAAGTTGATCTTGCGTCCCAGCGAGTCTGTTACGCTGCCTTCTTCCAAAATCTGGAGAAGCAGGTTCATGACGTCCGGATGGGCCTTTTCCACTTCATCAAAGAGGATGACGGAGTAGGGCCTGCGCCGGACGGCTTCCGTGAGCTGTCCGCCTTCGTCATGGCCTACATAGCCGGGAGGAGAACCGATGAGACGGGACGTGGTGTGTTTTTCCATGTACTCGCTCATGTCCACCTGAATCAGGGCGTCCGAGGTACCGAACATGATTTCCGCCAGATTGCGGGCCAGATAGGTTTTGCCCACGCCGGTGGGGCCCAGGAAGAGGAATGAGCCGATCGGGCGGCGCGGATCCTTGATATCCGCACGGCTGCGCCGCAGAGCGCGGGCGATGGCGGAAGCCGCCTCGTCCTGGCCGATGACTTTGCTTTTCAACTCTTCCTCCATCCGCAGAAGCTTGGTGGTTTCCTTTTCCTCCATCCGGGCCAGCGGGATGCCCGTCCATTTGGCGAGTACGCTCATCACGTCTTCATCCGTCACGGGAACGTAGTTGGTCTCATAGGAGTTGCGCCAGGTTTCCAGCATGTTCTGAAGTTCCGCCTTGGCTTGTTTTTCCTCGTCGCGCAGGCGGGCTGCTTCTTCAAAAAGCTGGGTTTCCACAGCCTTGTCCTTGCGTTCCTTGATTTCCGCAATGCGGATTTCCATGTTGCTGATGTGGTCCGGGCGGGTCATCTGGGAGACGCGCTTGCGCGCGCCCGCTTCATCCAGGATGTCGATGGCCTTGTCCGGCAGGAACCGGCCCGTCAGATAGCGGTGGGAGAGCTTGGCTGCGGCTTCAACGGCTTCCTTCGTATAATGCACCTTGTGATGTTCCTCATACTTGGGCTGGATCCCGGCAAGAATCTGGATGGTGTCCTCCACGGAGGGTTCCCCTACCTGCACCTGCTGGAAGCGGCGTTCCAGGGCGGCGTCCTTCTCAATGTGTTTCCTGTATTCGTTGAGCGTGGTGGCGCCTATGGCCTGGAGCTCACCCCGGGAGAGGGCGGGCTTGATGATGTTGGAGGCGTCCATGGAGCCTTCCGCGGAGCCGGCGCCTACGATGGTGTGCAGTTCATCAATGAAAAGGATGACATTGCCTTCCCGGCGTATTTCATCCATTACGGCCTTAAGCCGTTCCTCAAACTGACCGCGGTATTTGGTGCCAGCCACCATCAGCGCCAGGTCCAGGGAGATGACCCTCTTGCTGCGCAGGAGCTCCGGAACATGGCCCTGGGCTATTTCCTGGGCCAGCCCTTCCACGATGGCGGTTTTGCCCACCCCGGCTTCACCGAGCAGGACGGGGTTGTTTTTGTTCCTCCGGCACAGAATCTGGATGACGCGCTCAATTTCCGAGGCGCGGCCGATGACGGGATCCAGCTTGCCGTCCCGGGCCAGCTGGGTCATGTCACGGCCAAAGGCCTGGAGCGCGGGTGTCTTGGATTTCTGCTGCCTGGAGTAGGAGGGGGAGGAAGGCTCGTCCGTCGGGATGGCGGGGGATTCATTTTCCTCCTCGTCGTCATCGTCGTCCGGGATGATGTTGTCTTCATCCGCATCCATCTGGTATTTGGGGGTCAGCACGTCCAGCAATTCGCGCCGCGCTTGTTCCAAATCCACGCCGAAGTGGCGCAGAATCTGTCCGGCCACGCCGTCGCCGTCACGGATGAGGCCCAGGAGCAGGTGTTCCGTGCCCACATACGTGTGGTTGAGTTCCTGGGCTTCCCTGTTTGCCATTGCCAGGACTTTGCGCACCCTGGGGGTGTACGGGATGTTGCCCTCCGCCTGGGGTTCCGTGCCCCGGCCTATTTGTTCCTCCACCTGTTTGCGCACGGCGGTAAGCTCCACGCCCAGATTTTCCAGGATGGTGACGGCCACGCCCTTGCCCAGCTTGAGCAGGCCGAGCAGAAGGTGTTCGGTTCCTATGTAATGATGATTGAAGCGGTCCGCTTCCCGGCGCGCATGCGCCAGCACTTGTTGCGCCCTAGGCGTAAAATTATTCATGGATGGTCAAAAAAATTGTTTGGTTGCATTAGTTGCCGGAAAGTTCTTTCCGAATAATATCAGCGCGGATCTGGTCCCTGTGTTCCGGAGTGGTTTGGTCCGTGGTGGACAGGCGGGCCAGATGGGCCGGCTGGATGTTCATGATGGTTTTATTGACGTTTTTTAATGCCTGGTGGGAAAAGATGTCCAGAGACGCTCCCATCCGGAGGAAGGAGAGCAGGGCCAGCGCCTCCTGCGTGGAAAGCAGAGTGGCATTGGTCAGAAGGCCGTAGGCGCGGGAAACGCGGTCCTTCACCTGCAGGGAAGATGACTGGAGCAGCCGCCTGCGTGCGTTCCATTCCTGATGGGCCAGGTCGGAGGTGAAGCGGGTCATGCGTTCCACAATCTGGTCTTCACTGTCCCCCAGCGTGGACTGGTTGGATATCTGGAAAAGGTTACCGGTGGCTTCCGTCCCTTCCCCGTAAAGGCCGCGGACGGTAATGTTGAGCTGCGCGGCCGCCTGAACGACCTGCTGCATCTGTTCGGAGATGACGAGGCCTGGCAGATGCATCATCACGGAGGCCCTCATGCCCGTGCCCAGGTTGGTGGGACAGGCGGTAATGTAGCCCAGCCGCGTATTGTAGGCGTATGGGAGCCTGGCCTCCAGTTCGGAGTCTATTTTGGAGATGGCCCCCCATGCTTTTTTAAGCTGGATGCCGGGCAGGATATACTGCAGGCGCAGATGGTCTTCCTCATTAAAGAGGATGCTGGCATTCTGGCTGCGGGAGATGAGGACGGCGCAGCCTTCCGAACGCGCCGCCAGTTCCCGGGAAATGAGGTGGCGTTCCACCAGCAACTGTTTCTGCTGCTGGGTAAGTCCGGAGAGCTCCGCATAATAGCCTCCCTTCATGACGGGGATTTGGCGCGCTTCTCCGGAAGTGAGCTTCAGCGTTTCCTCCCTCTGCTGGCGTGTGGCCCAGCCGGGAAAGGGGGTGGCGGTCAGGTTGCGCGCCAGGCGGATGCGGGAGGTGAGGACGATGTCGTGCTCATCCCTTGATTCCACCATCCATTTGGCGGGGTTGTTGAGTAAGTCGTCAAAGAGCATGTATGTTAATTGGTCGGCGTGCGCAATTGTTTGATTTGATCGCGGAGTTTGGCGGCGCGTTCATAATCCTCTCTTGCCACTGCCAGGGAAAGCTGTTGTTCCAGATCGCTGATGGTATGGGTTTCCGTTTCGCGTTTTTCGGCCCGTTCCGGCGTTTTCCCGTGATGGTGGGAATCAGGCTGGATCTGGGTAAGAAGAGGGAGGATTTCTTCTTCAAAGACGTTGTAGCATTCACTGCAGCCCAGGCGTCCTACGTTTTTGTAATCCTGAAGGGTGAAGGAGCAGATCGGACAGCTTGTGAGGGGCAGGGATTGCAGGGCCGGAATGGGAGCGGCGGGCCCCGCCGCGCCTTCCTTGCCGAATTGGCCCTGAAGGTTCGGGAACAGTTTCTCTGCCAGATCGAAGGCATCTGGATCCAGCAGACCCCGCTCCTGGGCGCATTTGGCGCAAAGGCAGAATTTGGTGGACTTCCCGTTGATGATCTGTGTCAGGAACACCGTTGCCGGTGCAGAGCATATCTCACATTTTTTCACAACCCGCATTATAATGGCGCTCCCTGTGGCGGACTAGTAGTCTGCGTGTCATGGATTGTCATGAAAATGGGCTTTGTTATTGTACTTGAGAAGAATTCTTCCCGCGTTGTTTCAAACGTCCGCACCGTGATGAATACAAATAGGCTGTGCAAAAAATGACGCCCAGAACCAGAATGATGGTGGCGCCCAGATGCCAGCCCAGGGGGAAGGACAGGTAAAAAGCCAGCAGGGAGCCCAGCCCTCCGATGATTCCTCCCCCCCAGAAGAGATGGGACGGCTTGTTGGTAAGCAGGTACACCGTGGCGGCGGGGCCGACAAGCAGCCCCAGCGTCAGGAACGCTCCCACGGCCTGCAGGGAGGAAACGAGCACCAGAATGATCAGGGTGAAAATGCCGTAGCTGATGAGGCGGGATGGGATTCCCAGCGTGGTGGCGATGTCCGGGTCAAAGAGGCAGATCAGGATGGGGCGGCGGAAGAGCAGCAGGATCAGGACGCTGACGGAGCTGATGGCGAAGGCGATCCACAGGTCGGAGTCGGACAGGCTCATGATGGAGCCAAACAGCCAGTCGTCAATTTTCTGCTGCAGGCCTAGCCTGACCAGCACGATGAAGCCCGCAGCGAAAGCCGTGGTATGCAGGATGGAAAGGGCGGTGTCCTGGTTCAGCCGGGATGTACGGGAGACGAAGAGGGAACCCAGACCCACCAGCAGGGCGGCCACCACAGCCCCCGTCAGCAGGCTCCAGCGGGTAAGGCCGAAGAGGAGCACCGCCACCGCAATGCCCGGCAGCAGGGCGCAGGAAAGCGTGCCGATTTGGAGGGCGGATTTTTTCAGGATTACCAGCCCGCTGACGAAGCCGTTGGCGAAGCCGATCATGACGCAGGCCAGCAGGGACCGCTGCGCGATGGGTTCGCGGAGGAATTGGAGAAAATCATCCATCATGAAGCTTGGGTTTCCGGTTGGGGGTCCATTCCGTATATCTCCCGGATGCGTGCGGGGGAAAGCACTTCCTTCGGGGGGCCGAAAGCGGCCAGCTCCCGGTTCATCAGCAGGATGGTGTCGAAGATATCCGCCGCCGTATTCAAGTCGTGATGGGAGGCGATGACCAGACGCCCTTCCGCCGCCAGGGAATCCAGCAGCCTTCCCAGGGACTGGCTGGCGGGAGCGTCCAGTCCTGTGAAGGGTTCGTCCAGCAGGAGGACATGGGCCTCCTGCGCCAGAGCCCGCGCCAGAAAGGCCCGTTGCTGCTGGCCGCCGGAAAGTTCTGAAATCTGGCGGTCCGCCAGGGATTCCATACCGAGAGCGTGAAGGGACTTTTCCACAATATCCCGGTCATGCCTCCCGAATTTTTTCCACAGGCCCAGGGAAGGATAACGCCCCATTTCCACCAGCGCGCGGACGGTGATGGGGAAGGACCAGTCAACGTCGGAACGTTGGGGCAGGTAGGCTATTTCTCCCGGCGTGTCGTGCAGGGGGCGTCCGTTCCACAGGATTTTTCCGGAATCGGGGCGGATCAGCCCGGCCAGAGCCTTGATCAGCGTGGATTTTCCTGCGCCGTTGGGACCCATCAGAGCCAGCGTGTGTCCGCAGGTGATGGAAAAGCTGATGCCGTTGAGCGCAAGAAGACTACCATAATAAACGCTGAGGCTGTCCACTTCCAGGCGGTGGCGGTCCGGGTGGCTGGCGTGCGCGCCCCAGCAGATGTGATCCCGGGTGCAGGGAGGGGCTGGGCTGTTCATTTCCATGAGAAGGAGTAGCTGTCGTTCAGGGAAGGGCCGAAGGACCAGCGGGTGGCGGAGACGGTAGGTTTCCCCTCCGGTTCCAGTTCCAGCGTGACGGGGGTGTCCGGCGTGTTTTCCGGCCAGCGGGCGGAAACGGTGAGGATCACGGAGCCGTCTTTCAACGGCAGGCCGCATTCCGTTTCTTCATGCAGCCCGGGCGTTTCTGGCTGCCAGAGAAGGCGGCCGCCGCAGGATATGGAAAGGGCTTCCGGACGGTGGGCGCATCTGACCGTGATGACCGTGGGAACATCCGTGGTTGGCGCCGCAGGGGCGGCATGCGCCGTTCCCTGTGTTCCCGGAGAAGGCGCCGTCATGTTGTAAAGGAAGAATCCCAGCAGGATGACGACTCCCAGAGTGGGAAAAAACTGCCGCAGGGGAGTGCTGGTCATGGTCTGGGAGACGGGGAAAGGGCTTCCTTGATGATGCCTGTGTTTTGTCTGAACATGGATTCGAACGTGTGGCCTTCAGGGGCCAGCCCGTCGGTATTGATTGGCCTGGCAACGGGGATGTTCAGGGATTTGGCGATTTCCGTAAGGCTCTTGGGGTTGGAGGAGTATTCCGGGAACAGGGCCTTGACCCCGGCGGACCTCAGCTTGTTCAGCGTGGAGGCCAGCTGGGCGGAGTTGCCTTCGTCTTCACGGCTTATTCCCTGGATGCTGATGCTGCGGAAGCCGAATTCCCGGCAGAAATGGTTCATGGCCGCATGCCCCGTAACCAGGACGCGGTCCTTTTCCGGAATGTCCGCAAGCTCCTTTCTGGCCCAGGAGGAAAGCTGGTCCATCTTTCTGTTCCACCGGGCCAGGCCGGCTTTATAGTCCTGTTCATGGGCCGGGTCCAGCCGCGTGAGCATTGCGGCCAGGGTGCGGGCGGCGCGTTTCATATTGGCCGGGGTGTGCCACCAGTGGGGGTCGTTGGGGCCGTGGGCGCAGCAGTCTCCGTCGTGTTCATGGTCATGGTCTGCGGTGTCTTCCTCCACGGGAACGTCCGGAACGGAGGCTCCAAGATCCAGAATTTGCACATTGCCTCCCAGGGCGTCCTTTAATTTGGGAAGGTACGGCTCCAGGTTTTTGCCGGAGGCCAGCACCAGGCTCGCCTGTCCCGCGGCGGCAATATCCTGCGGCGCGGGTTCAAAACTGTGCAGGTTGCCGTTGGGGCGCAGCAGGTCCGCCACCTGCACGCGGCTGCCGCCAATGGAGCGGGCCATGTCTCCCAGAACGGGGTGCAGAGCCGCGATTTTCAATATTGGGGCATCCTGGGCCTGAAGAGAACAGAACAGGCCCAGAAGACACAGAAAAGGAATCAACATGCACCGGAGCATGTTCCGCATGATGAACCTTCCCTTCAAGTGATGCAATGGTCAAATTTGTCTTCTAAAGCAGGATGACGCTGACTTTTCAGGGAGTCCGCACGGCTCTTTTTTTGTTTTTCAGCGTTGTGGTGAACTCCTGGCAGGGGAAGGGGGATGCGGCGCCCTTGGCGTCCAGCCCGGCCGGGGTTCCCGTGCGGGCTCCGGGGGCTTTCTTCCACCGGTGACGACGGTCTGATGGCGGAGAGAGGTTTTTTCTTGAGGTGGAAAGTGTTTTCTGGTTCCATTATCGCGCATCATCATGAATGGTTTTCAACTTCTCCAATGTGGCTTGAGCGTGGCGGCCTTTCTGGCCGGTTCCGCCCTGGCGGCGACTCCTGCCGTATATCCGTCTCCCCAACAGTCCAAATTTACCACCCAGACGGTTGCTTTCTCCGGGAAGCCGTCCGTGACCATACGTTCCGCCAAGGCGGGCGGCAGCAAGCTGCTGGAGGGAGTTCCGGAGAAATCCGGAGCCTACAAACTGGTGATTTCTCCGCAGGGAAAGGTGGGCATAGGAGCCCATGACGAACGGGGGGCGTTTTACGCCATGCAGACGCTGCGGCAGCTGGGAACGAAGGCCGGCGGGGAAGGCGTGATTTTGCCCGTTGGGGAAATCATAGACTGGCCGGACATCGAATTCCGCGGAACGGTGGAAGGTTTTTACGGCACCCCCTGGAGCCATGAAGCCCGTTTGAGCCAGCTGCGCTTTTACGGCCAGAACAAGATGAACACATACATCTACGGGCCGAAGGACGATCCCTACCACTCTTCCCCCCACTGGAGGGACCCCTATCCCGCGGACCAGGCCGCCCAGATCAGGGAACTGGTGAAGGTGGCAAAGGAAAACCACGTGGATTTTGTGTGGGCCATCCATCCTGGCAAAGATATCAAGTGGACGGAAGAAGACATGAACAACGTCATCAAAAAGTTTGAGATGATGTACAAGCTGGGCGTCCGTTCCTTTGCCGTGTTTTTTGACGATATCTTCGGCGAAGGCAAGCGCGGGGACATGCAGGCCCTTCTGCTGAACAAGATCAATGACGAATTTGTCAAGGTGAAGAAGGACGTCACCCCCCTGGTCATGTGCCCCACGGAGTACAACCGCGGCTGGGCCGATCCCAAGCCGGGAACCTATCTGGACATTCTGGGGGACCGTCTGGACCCCTCCATCCACGTCATGTGGACGGGGAACTCCGTTTGCCATGACATTACGCTGGAAGGCCAGCAATGGGTGAACAGGAGAATCAAGCGCCCTTCCTACGTCTGGTGGAACTTCCCCGTCACGGACTACTGCCGTTCCAACCTCTGCATGGGCCGCGTGTATGGCCTTGCCTCGGAACCGGGAGCGAAGGAATCCATGGGCGGTTTCGTCTCCAACCCCATGGATAAGCCGGAGGCCTCCAAGGTCTCCCTCTTCGGCCTTGCGGACTACTCCTGGAACATCAACGGGTTCAAGTCTGATGAGGCCTGGAAGGAAGGAGTCAGGCGCCTGTTCCCGAAAGCGGCGGAAGCCATGCAGGTTTTTGTGAACCACAACTCCGACCAGGGCCCTAACGGTCACGGCTACCGGCGTGAGGAATCCGTGGAAATAGAGCCCGTAGTCAAGCGCGTGCTGGAAGCCGCCCGGGAAGGCAAGATTGAGAAGAAGGATACGGCCCTGCTCAAAAAGGAATTTGCCCGTATGGCCGCCGCTGCGCCCGTCATCCGTGCCAAGGCGAACAATCCGCGGCTGATGAAGGAAATAGGCGCGTGGGTGGATGCCTTTGAGCAACTGGGGCATGCCGGTCAGCACGCTGTAGCGGCGCTGGAGGAAAACAACGCCAGAGAAGCCGCGACCCGGCTGGTGCAGGCTACGCAGGCTCTGGCGGCCATGGATGGAATTTCCCGCCGCCACAACCAGGAAGGACAGTTGTACCGTTCTGCGGTAAAGACCGGTTCCCGTGTGATGGCCCCCGCCGTGAATGAACTGGCGGATATTGTCTCCAAAAAAGTTTTTCCGGCCATTGCCGGCGCGCCGGCCCTTTCTCCCAAGCCCCTGGTCAAGGGGGGCAGCATGGATAAGGCGGAACTCTTCTGTGACGGGGATCGCGGCTCCTTCTGGCACTCCGGCGCCTACGGCCAACCGGGCGACTGGTATGGCGTGGACTACGGAATGCCCATCCCCGTGCGGAGCGTGGAAGTGCTGATGGGCCGCAATGACAAGGACGGCGACTATGTAGAAAAAGGGCAGCTGGAAGGCTCCCGCGACCTCGAAACCTGGAAACCGCTGGGGCCGGAAACTTCCGGCATGCAGGTGGTCTGGAAGGCTCCCAAGCCGGTTTTGCTCCGTGCCGTACGCTACCGCGTCATTGAACCGAAAAAAACAGGCAACGGCCGGTCTGTCTGGACTGCCGTGCGGGAAATAGCCGTCAACACGCCTCCTTCCGCTATGGCTTCCTCCAATGTGTCGGGGCTGGAGGGCGTTTCCGTGCAGAAATCCGACAAAATCGTGCGGATCAACCGCGTGATGGAAACGCATAAGATGAAACCCGGGGAATTTATTTCCCTGCAGCTGGATGGCCCCACGGACGCTACCTGGCTGGAAGTCAACCTGGAACGGGATGACGTCAACTCCTGGGCGGAAGTGGTGCTGGACGTGGAAGGTTCTTCCAAGCCCGTAGTCCAGAAGCTGGACAAACAGGGCAAAAACTTCATTGCCAGGGGCAACCAGCTTCCCAAGGGAATCAAGGGGATGAAGCTGGTTAATAAAAGCGGCAGGGAGCAGGATATTGTTCTGAACATGTTCAAATTTGACGTTCCTCCCGCGGACCCCGGCACCAGCCTGGTTTCCCTGAGCGACAGAAACCTGAAAACGGTTTACCGTGCCGACAAGCCGCTGGACATAGTCGTTCCCAATCTGGACAATCCCAAGGCTACCAAAGTAATCGTGGTGGGATCCGCCGCCTTCGCCATCCAGGCCCGCCGCGGAGAAGGCGCCTGGACGCCGGTCGGCAAACGGAACGCCGGCCCCGGTGTCTCTGAATTTGCCATCCCTGCCGGAACTTCTGCCGTGCGCCTGACCTATAAGGCTCCCCAGCCGGAGGCGATCATTAATGAAGTCATTTTTTCCTCCCGGAAATAACCGTCTCAGGCGCTGGCGCCTTACGCCGAACTCCGTCCGGAACGAACCGGGCGGAGTTTTTTTTGAAAGGGCCGGGCGCGCGGCGTGCGGACTGTTTCCGGAAACGGAAGCGGACGCTTCTTTTCTCCGCTTTGGCCGTCTGTTGCGGAAACAACCTTGACCCTGTTGGATGCGGGGCTAAAATACTGCCATGACGCCGGGTTTTCATTGGACTCTACGCCCTTCCGTGAAGGAGGATGATCCGGTCTTGAAAGCGTTTCCTGCGGAACTGCCCCTGCTGGTCAAGCAGCTCCTGCTGCAGCGCGGCTTCACCGGGGGAATGGAAACGGAACTCTTTCTGGACCCCAGGCTTTCCCACCTGAGCGACCCTTTCCTGATGGGGGAAATGAGGGCTGCCGTGGACCGCATTTTCCGGGCCGTGGATGAAGGGGAAACCGTGTGTATTTATGGGGACTATGATGTGGACGGTGTCACCTCCGTGGCGCTTCTCCGGGCCATTTTGATGGCTTATGACCTGGATCCCCAGTATTTTATTCCCGTCCGTTCCCGGGAAGGCTACGGACTCAGCGAGGCCGGCATCAAGCGCTGCCTTTGCGAATGTGCGGACCCTCCCAGTCTGCTTATTACGGTGGACTGCGGCACTTCCTCCGTGAAGGAGGTGGACATGCTTAACAGCCTGGGGATAGACGTCATCATTCTGGACCACCATGAGGCGGGCCCTTTGGGGCGTCCGGATGCAGCGGCGGTGGTCAATGCCAAAATTGAGGAAAACAGCCCATATACTTACCTGTGCAGCGCGGGCGTAGTCTTCAAGCTGGCGCATGCCCTCCTGAAGGAGAGGAAACTGAAAACCTTTGACCTGAAACTTTATCTGGACCTGGTGGCCGTGGCAACCGTGGCGGACATTGTTCCCCTGGTGGCGGAAAACAGGATTCTGGTTCGCCACGGCCTGGGCAGGCTGGCGCACAGCCGCCATACGGGCCTCAAAACCCTGACGGAAATAGCGGGCATCCGCCCTTCCGACTCCGTCAACCACGCGGGCTTCCTGAACGCCGCCCACGTGGGGTTCAGGATAGGCCCGCGCATCAATGCCGCCGGGCGCATGGATTCCCCCATGGATGCGTTGGAACTCCTGCTGACCATGGATGCCAGGAGGGCCGTGCAGCTTGCCCAAATGCTGGATTCCCACAACCGCAAGCGGCAGGAGGAAGAGGAGGCCATCCGGACGGATGCGGTGGAAATGCTTCATAACTCCTTTGATCCGGAGAGGGACAACGTCATTGTGCTGGGTTCCCGCGCGTGGCATCCCGGCGTGGTGGGCATTGTAGCCTCCCAGCTGATGAGGCGGTACCACAAGCCGACCTTCGTCATCGCCTTTGACGAAAGCGGCGTGGGGAAGGGCTCCGGCCGTTCCATTCCCGGCGTGTCCCTGGTGCAGGCCATCCACCATTGCGCGGATACGATGGTTTCCGGCGGCGGCCATGACATGGCGGCGGGGCTGGTGATTGAAGAATCCCGTATGGACGATTTCCGCCGGGCATTCAACCGTTATGTGTCTGAAACCACGACGGAGGAACAGCGCAGCCCCGTGCTCAACATAGACATGGAAGTGTCCTTCCAGGCGTTGACGCTGGATTTGCTGGACAGCTATGAAAAGCTGGAACCTTTCGGCAACTCCAATCCACAGCCTGTCTTTATGAGTTCCGACGTTTTTCCCACGGAACCGCCCAAGCGCGTGGGAACCAATCATCTGAAGCTTTTCATGCGCCAGGGCATCGTGGAGCGTGACGCTATTTTCTTCAACGGAGCGGAACGGGAGCTTCCCAATCCTCCCTGGGATATCGCTTTCACGATTGACCGCAACGTGTACCGCGGCCGCGCCTCCCTGTCCATTTCCATTCAGGAAATACGTTCCCACCGGGAAATGTAGAAAACGGCCTATTGCTGTGAATAGCAATAGGCCGTTGAGTTGTGAATAATGTGTCAAACCTTATCCTATGGTAATCTTAATAGATTGTTATTAGGCGTATTATCCAGTTTGGGGTTACATAATTTTCTCATCTGGAACTGATTTCAGGAATGAGTTCCAGTTATTGGAATTCTATGTTTATTCGTACATTATAACCTTGTTTAACAGGCAGTTTTTTTGTGAAGGAAGGCACTCTCTTTCAAAATTTCAATGGATGAGACAACTCTAACAATGTCATATGTATTTGAGGTGTCTTGACAGAGCAGGTTTTAAAGAGCATTGTCTGTCCCGTTCCCCATTCAGGGTGGATTTATAGTAAAAACAAGCAAGATGAATACCCTGTTTCTGCAAGGTCGTCTGTTGCTGCTTCTCGGACGGTAAGTCCGTGAAGATATCTTGATATGCGCCGGTGAGCCGTTCCGGCGCGAGGGAAGTAAACGGCTGTCTTGATTTGCACCAAAGGAATGATTCCGTAACAGGAACGTTTTCCGTGCGCAGTTCCCGAAGGAACGACCTCTTAACATTTTTACTGTAAATGAAAGAACAAATACATATTTTTGATACGACGCTGAGAGACGGGGAACAGTGCCCCGGCGCGGCGATGAACGTGGAGCAGAAAATACAGGTGGCCATGCAGCTGGAAACGCTGGGCGTGGATATTATTGAAGCGGGCTTCCCCGTTATTTCAGACGGCGATTTCCGAGCCGTCCGGGCCGTGGGTAGAGGGAAAGGAAGGGGATTGCTCGACAGCCCTGGCCTTCTTGCGTGGTTTGCTGGATGACCCGGAGGACTTTGACCAATTTCCTTCCTTTATAGCCTGGATGCAGGGGACAAGACAGCGTATTCAGGCGTGCCTGAAAAGGCGCACGGCCCGCACCAGGGTTCATCATCTGGTCATGGCCGGGGAAAAGTATTTCACAAAACCGGGAAGTGAAGGGTTTAACGGCGGCATGGAACATTACCCGGTGATTCTTCTGGATGATATCATGAAGAACGTGAAGGAGGCGGAGCGGTGGAACGTCATGAGCCGGAGCAAGAATATCCTGTATGCCGGAGTGGTCTCCATTTAAGGCAAAGGGAAGGATGCCTTCCCGATGGCGTTGTCCTGGGCGGTGGTGCAGTTGCTCAACACGGATCCGGAGAGAGCCTGACGGCTTTTCCGATGGAGGGATGCGATACAGATAAAATATGCGGCTTTCTGGCTGAGCGGTTATCATGAGGCGCCTCCGAATGGGACGGAAGATGAAAAGGATGCCGTGGATGAGGCCCTGGCAAGGGAGTTGCCCGCTCTGGCGTGGTTCATTGACCATTACCGGGCGCCGGAGCATTTGCAGGAACCTACGGGACGTCACCGATGCAGAGCATACATGAACAAGACACTAGCCACGGCTGTTCTGGGCATCAGCCCGGAAATGCAGTTGCTGGAACTGATTGACCAGGCCGCACGCTGCGGAACTCCGGAAGATGCCAAACAGATCTACAGGAAGGACGCCACTTCCACGGGTATTTATGACCGTGGAAGAGCTAATCTTCCTGCTAATAAAATGAGGGAATTCAATCTTCTGGCCAGGAACGCGGCTAAACTGGGCGGAAAGTTATCCAAACTGGCAGAGATGTGTCCGGAGCGGGTGCAGGTACGAAAAGAAGGAGGCGGACGGAGGAACGTGTACACCATTGCCCGTTCCGTGACAGGGTAGAACAGAGTGCGGAAATATTCTTAATCAGTTTATTTTGTGGTGATAAAATGGACCGCTACGTGGTGGGATACAGGGCAAGACAGGGTGCACATTTTTTACTTTGTGTCATTCAATACATTGAATTTGTGTGAGTTGAATGATATCGCACAGGGTAAACAGGGTAATTTTGAAGAGCCTCTTACACACTGCAAGCAAGAGACCAAAATATGAAGGAGGTACAGAAGCAGACTACCTTTATTAACCAGTTCCTGGCTCTTGAACAATGCTATTTATTACTTTTTTTCTTCAGAAATTTCCTTTTTAAATTGTATTGGACCTATTTATTATATACAGTAAAAGTTCTTCTAATTGAATTTTTACAACATATTTTTTTCGATCCAAGCAAAGTAACGTCTAACCCTAATAGGAGATGATCTCTATATTTTTCAAGAAGAATTATTTCTATACTTAATGTATCTTTTTCAATAGTTACGAGATCAGTTATTGGGTATTCATGTTTTAATAATTCATTATATGTTTTTCTTTTGTATTCTCTTAATATATATATAAAATGCTTTTTAAATTTATAATTAATATTCATTGATCAAAAAGGGTGCGTTATTATAACTCTAGACCATCTTCCCGGAGGATTGCCATTTCTATTTTTATAACAATCTCCATAAGGTATTCTAATAGTTCCGAAATTTGATCCTGATGCACCTGAAATCCAACAATTTGATTGCAAATGACGCTTCCAACATCTTATTGATGAAGGTATGCCTATCCTATTGGCTCGAAAACTATGATGAGCTCCATGATTTCCAAATCGACATCTTATACTACATATTGTAGAAGAAATGGCTTTAGCTGTAGCGACAGCAGCAAGAATAGGAGCAACAAAAGCTGCTGTTGCAAGTTTGCTACAGTAACTGTTTGATAAACAAATTCCAGCTGCTGCAATTGCAGCATACGCTGTAGCTTCCGCAGCAGTGATTGTTAAAGGAATAACGAGAACGATTGCAATTTTTCCCAAATAATCTATTGATGGAGGATAATTGATTAAAAAGCAGTATAAATTTAACCCCCCCTGTTCAGCAATGGGTCACGATTGATCCATCTGCCGTCTTTGGGGTTGTAATAGCGGTAGTTGTAATAGACCAGGGCCAGTTCTTCGTCGTGCATCTCGCCGGACCACTGGACGGGCTGGACGAGGCTGCCCGTACCGGTCACGGCCCCATAGGGGGAGTAATCGTAAGCCGCCGCGATCGTTCCCTGTGCGTCGAAGACCTCCGACACATTCTTGTTGAAGTCCACGCCGTAGCAGTACAGGGAAGCGCCCTGCACGAGGGCCAGGGGGGCGGGTGGCCACCGGTTCCAGAAGATCCTACAACAATATTCGGAACACAGTCCGATATATTAAATATACGAAATTCTATCGTCGTTATTTATGTTTAGTAGTTTTTTTGTTTATTTCGAAACCGTTTTTTTCTTTTCACTTTTTTAGGATTAATATTTTTTTATTGATTTTATTATTTTTTATTTCTTTTCTTAAATGAAAGAATTTTCTATAAAAATAGAATGAAATTGATAATATTAATATTGCAATTATAGTTGTATAAGGGAATAATAAATCGTCAGCTATGATCCCTAATAAGATAATAAAAAATGTTATAAAAAAATACCATGCTCCTTTTTTTAATCCATACACATAAAAAGATAAGCCAATAGCTAATACAAAAGAAAATATATATAAGTAATTCATTATTTTATATTTATCTTAAAGGATAAAATGGTCTTGTAGGTGGTATATAATTTGGATTTTCCTCAAGAATGTTATTGTTCTCATATTGTTGAAAAGAATCTATTTTTATTTCTACTTCTATTTCTACTATAATTATTATGATGATGTCTTGACAGCATTTTTCGTACTTGTTTCCTAACGTATTTTTGTAATTTTCATAAACCTCAGAACCTATATTTTTAGCTAATCCTCGAATAATTCCAATTAAAAAATTATTCTTTATTTCATTTTTATATTCAGAATAAATATTTTCTCTTTTCTGTTTTCTTTTCAAAAGTTTTTTTTGATGAGCTGTTGGTAATTTTTCTTTACATATGTGAATTTTCTGACTGTTTTTAATACGTTTGCGCATCTTAACAGCCTCCTTAACATTTTTATATATATTTTTTCCTATTTTTACATTTCCAGGTATTCCTGCAGCCCCTAAAGCTGCAGAAGTTGTAACTGAACCCCAATCTATATCTGTCCAAGGATCTTCTTTGCCTTGAATATAGTTTGCAGTAATTTGAAATCCATAATCTATTAAAGCTCCTCCTAATAATCCAAATATTCCTATTAACCCCAAAGCATCAAACTTATCTTGAGGGCTGTTACCGAGGAACGCATAAAGATTCCATCCCCCTTCTTCAGCGATTGGATCGCGGTTGATCCACCTGCCGTCTTTGGGGTTGTAATAGCGGTAGTTGTAATAGACCAGGGCGAGTTCTTCGTCGTGCATCTCGCCGGACCACTGGACGGGCTGGACGAGGCTGCCCGTACCGGTCACGGCCCCATAGGGGGAGTAATCGTAAGCCGCCGCGATCGTTCCCTGTGCGTCGAAGACCTCCGACACATTCTTGTTGAAGTCCACGCCGTAGCAGTACAGGGAAGCGCCCTGCACGAGGGCCAGGGGGCGGGTGGCCACCGGTTCCAGAGGATCCCACAACAGTATCTTTTATTTATTTAAAATGGGTAGATTAATGAATAAAGGAATATGGAGGCATTTTATTTCAATCCATTTATAAGGCGTAATAATTAATTCTAATTGTTTGCTTTCTTTTGTAGTAAATACATAATATGAAGATACTTGTGTTCCATCTAACCCAAAACTTATCAAACGTTCTTGTTCTGATTTGAGTTGCACGCCATCTAGTGATTTAAATTCAAATTTAGCAATTCCAATTGAATCTTTAAAAGAAAAAGAAATGTTGTAGCCATCTTTTGATTTTTTTACTGATGTTATTTTTACTAAAGTTCCATCTAAATTAAATTCTTCATCTTTTTTAATTTTTATTATTTTTTCTTTTAATGGAACTGTTTTTTGTGATGTTAATACAGTTAAAGTTCCATTTAATGCTTTTTCCAATTCTGTTTTAAAAAATAACTTCACTCGACCTATACTGCCATCTTCAGAAAATAGAAAAGAAAATGAACCAATAGCATTACATGGAACTTGCTCTTGGTGGTTGAAAAGTATGATTTCTTTTCCAAGACTAAACATTTTTCGACTCTTTTCTGAATCTGTAATATCTATTGTAATTTCTGATGTATTTTGATAAAATTTTAGATCGCTATATTTTACTTGGACTTCAGGAATATTTTTTATTTCTTGAATATTTCCTAAAGAATAATTTATACATATAATACTAATTAAGAAATATAGCATATAATTCATGATGTCATTTGTTTAATGTTAATTATTTTCGGAATTATGTAGAATAGTCTTGGCGCAAGATTTTCAGAATATCTTAGATATTGATATTTAGCAAATTTCTCCGATAAAAAATCGGAAAGATCAACGAAACAAGACTAAAGTAAATAATGCCGATTTGTTTTCGTATTTTACATCATAATTATTATGGAAACATCATGCTTGTGGCCAAATTGTGGATGGATTTTTGATAAATATACCAATATATAAAAAATATCACATATGTCGGTATAAAATAGATTATGATGAATAATGATATTGATTTTTTGATGCAGTAAAACCAATTGAAAAACGATGTAATATATGAAATATAAATTAGTAGTATAAATAATATTGTCTTTGGATTTGATAATAAATTTGTATTTATAACTAATCTTTCTGGAAAAATGGATATATAAGATCCCACACTCAGGAATATAAAAACAATATAACTGAATATCGATTTGCTTTTTTTGAATTCTTTTTCTTGAAAAAATATATCAAATTTTATTATTTTTTCAAAAATTTCTAACATTTTTCTCATTTGTAAATTAATGTACTGTTTTATCTCTTCCATACCAAATAGCTCTATAAGACCAATCTGCACAATTGTTTTTTAATATATTATATGGAGGCGGTGATTTTATATCTTGTTGAATTCCTCTAAGCATATTTATATCTTCAATAGGGGAAGAGGGTATGGTTTCTGGATTAGTTAAATTGAGGCCATCTGAAGATTCTATATAACCTCTACCAAGAATAATTGTTCCACGTACTGTATTGACTATATATAATCCAAATAATAAAAGAAAAATTAGTATATTCCCTGTTTTTGGCCATTCCACGGCTAATTTCGCTGTTTCCCTGTCTGCTGGATTCAAACCATAATCAAACGTCTTAACTCCTACTTTACACCATTTCCCGTCTTTGTTCTTCTCCCAAAGATCAACAGCTACACCTATATGCAAGGTAAATGTCATGTCGGATAATTGGTCAGGTAAAATCTGCGAAATGTATCTGTCATTTCCATTTAAGTCATTAAAAATATATGGAGAATTTCTAACAAACCCGTACAAATTCCATCCTCCCTGTTCAGCAATGGGGTCGCGATTGATCCACCTGCCGTCTTTGGGGTTGTAATAGCGGTAATTATAATAAACCTGGGCGAGATCATCGTCGTGCATCTAGGCGGATCACTGGACGGGCTGGACGAGGTCTCCCGTGGAAGCCGCCTGTCCATAGGGCGAGTAGGCGAGTTCCCCGACCGGTTCCTGCGCCGTCTTGCGGTTACCGATATTGTCGTAGCTGTAACCGTAGGAGGGACGGCAATTCTGGTCATCATAGCTTACGTTGCGGGAGGCCAGCATGATTTCTCGCGGAGAAGCAATTTCATCATATACAAATTCTTCTTGATGCAAATCAATCTACGTTATTGTTTAATTTTTTTCGGAATTATGCAGAATAGTCTTGTCGCAAGATTTTCAGAATATTTTAAATATTGATATTTAGCAAATTGCTTCGATAAAAAATCGGAAAAATCAACGAAACAAGACTAAAGTAAATAATACCGATTATTTTTCAAAAGAAAGTGTTGGTAAAATAAGATTCAATAAATTCAGAGATTAGGTATTAGTATCATTTTCTCCTCATCTCAAAGAAACCTAATACAAATTTTATTACTAACACGGCAATTTTATAAATTTATTTTAATAAAATAGCTAAATAAAATTCTTGATTTTTTGTGTTTTTTTTGCAATTAAATTTCAAAATTTAAAGTGCCGGCCCATTTTATTAGTATATTCAGCTGTGGGTTTGTATATATGCTATAATCATTAAATTTTTCTAGAGCCAATGCAGCCGAATCAGCAACTAAAACAATATCTTTTTTATTCATATATTCATTCCAGGAAAAAATCATGATAGCCGGTAGATAATAATGTAATCCGGATATGGAAAGCCAGAAAGGAAATGTGTAATGATTTTGTAGATAATTCGATTCTATTAACGTCCATTCCTTACCTTCCAACAGAATAAGTTCTTCATATGATTCTTCGCTAGATATTTTATAACCATATACCAAATCAAAGGAAGGAATAGGGTATATAGGAAATGCGGCTTTTACTTCTTTAAAAAAATCATCCATTACACTTTATTTTTATTTTTCTTTGACAATTGATTACGTTTGTCCAAGCTTGTTCAGATGCTTTCCGGTGTCCTGAATCTCCTCCTTGGTAACATTTGGAGTTAATAGTATCTCGAGCAATTGCATTTTTTAGCCAAGTTGCAGCCTTGATTTTCAACAGCCAACAACAATCTGTGTCCTTACATTTACCCAGTAATGCTGTCTCTATTTTGGCTGCATTAACAGCACTTTGTAACATCCCATGAAATAAACGGGTACAATTTCCAGTTCCTGGACCTGGCTGTGATAAATCATAAGCACCTGCAGAAACTATTACAATTGCTCCTATTACATCACCAATTGGAAGAAGCCCATCTACGGCTGCAGCTCCTGCGGCAAAAGGAACAGCTCTTGCCATAGCATTTTGACCATTAATATCAAAACTATCAATAGGGTTATTCCCTACGAACGAATACGAATTCCATCCTCCCTGTTCAGCGATGGGGTCACGGTTGATCCACCTTCCGTCTCT
>OBDM01000190.1_pt1 | contig 32302 bp, 29 predicted proteins | sample 1518281 | NCBI WGS metagenome assembly OBDM01 (sample SAMN01760942, study PRJEB22395) | human gut metagenome | reverse complement strand
GCTCTTCCGATCTAGACTGGGAAAATTGCACTAGATGAAGAAAGGTAAGAATACGAAGAAGATTATTAAAGCAACTGGGAATAAGAGTAGGAGAATTATCTCCCACCCTTGCATTGATGTCCCAGCATAATTACCGTCTCTGTCAAAAAAGTATCTCATAGTAATTTGTATTTTATGTATCTGATTAATAGATAAATCGGAAATAGAGGTAATACTATCCATACCGATATAAATAAAACGAGAGAGTGTATTTTGTGAGTATAGGGTAAATAATCCAAACAAACCCTTACAAAAAATACAGTGAACGGTAAGCATACCAAATAAATTATTGCTAATACAGTAGTCATTGTTCTTTGAGGTATTTGTTAATAATCTTGGTAAGCTTCTTATCGAAATCAATCATCATATCAAAAGCATCGGTATCTTTCATACTTTTCATTTCCTTGTCAAGGAATTCTATATTTCTCTTAATCGAGAAATAAGCCTTGTATGCAAGGAATATTCTTTCATTCTCTTCTGTGAGAGGAAGAACTTCCCCCTTTTGCCCATCCAATCTTGGATATGTATTATCTGGACCGAGAGTTCTTGCAACTTTTACTCGGTTACTGAGCATTGCAAATCCACCTTTCTTATCAATAGATTCTACTGTTACTTTCTCTGTGATGGGTCTTCCTGATAATACGAAGATAACTTCATCACCTTCTTTGAGCTTTTTGATTTCTTTCTTTTCTTTTTTCATATCTATTTTATTTAGAAATTTTCTTTATGCAAATATACGAAATTATTCTTTATTTATTGCATTATCTATTTTATTTTTAATAAATTCATAGGCATTGCCCCGGTAATCCTCTAGCATTTTGTATTCCTGTGGAGATAGAAATATTCCGTTTACTTTAAAAGCATCTCTTAGATGCTCTGGTATAGTGCCCTGGTGAGCGATGTTATTATAACGGATAATGAAAAGTTTCTCTCGGTCTTCATCAATAACTCCCAGAGTGTTTACTGGTTGGAGTTTAGTTTGGTAAATACCACCAAAAGCCGAGGGCACCATTAAAATATTTCCGGGAATTTTAGTTATCCAATGGGAATAATCGGGAGTAATTACGGCAATTTTCTTCTCTTTTTCAAGTTCTTTATCATAAGCTAATCGATTAAACCAAAAAGCACATTTAAAACAAACTTGTTTTCTTGCCATAAGTTGGGGAATCTCTCTAGTTTCATCGAATTCCTCTAAATTAATCGGTTTGCCACATATCTGGCATTCATTTTTCTTGTCCATATTGCATTATTTTATAAGTTATATATGATAATAGAACCTCGAAACATCCTAAAAATGGGTTATAAGCAATACTTTTGTTACTAAAATTGAACCATTAAAACTGATAAGTTATGGATAAACTAACAAATGAAATGATTAAAGACCTTGCTATTCGCTTAGGTCTAGAACCTGCTCTATTGAAAGCTGTTCAATTGGTAGAAGCAGCAGGTAGAGATGGGTTTTTAGCTGATGGTAGGCCTCAAATCCTCTTTGAGGGTCACATTATGTACAAAGAAGTACATAAGAAATTCCCTGACAGAGATTTAGCTTACCTTTGTAAGAGATATTCTACGATTTTCTTCCCTAAATGGGATAAATCGAAGTACTTGGGAGGTGTACACGAGTACAAAAGACTCGAATTAGCCAAAGAAATTGACGAAGAATGTGCATTGAAGTCTGCAAGTTGGGGTATGTTCCAGATTTGTGGGTTCAATCACAACCTCTGTGAATGTAAAGATGTCTTCGAATTCGTTCATAAGATGTCAGAATCTCATGCAAATCAACTAGAACTCATGTATTATTTCATGAAAAACTCTGGTTGTTTGAGTAATCTCAAAGAAAAGGACTGGGCTGGCTTTGCCAGAAAATACAATGGTCCCGGGTATGCTCAGAATGCCTACGACCAAAAGCTAAGAAATGCTTACGAAAACTTCAAAGATAAATTATGAAAAGATGTCATTTTAACAGCTGGGTAGCAAAAGTATTTCTTTTCCCCAGTTACAAAGCAATTACTCTGGTGTATAATTCATTCTTTAAACACAAAGTAGAAGAGTGTAAACCTGATGATATCAATCATGAATGTATTCATCAGATACAACAGATTGAATGTAGTATAGTGGGTTTAGTACTCGGTATCATACTCTGGTTATCATTTGGTATGTCCTTTTGGTGGGTAGTGGCTCTGACTTTTGGATTCTTCTACCTTTGGTATGTTATCGAATACCTAATTATCATGTGCTTTGCCAAGTGGAATAAACAGAATGAAAGATATCATGATGTAAGTTTCGAAGAAGAAGCCCACAATAATGATAAGAATCTGAGTTACTTGGAAGACCGTAAGCCATTTGCTTGGATTAAGTACATTAAATTGAGAAGCTACAAGAAATGAAAAAATTAAAAGTATTAGGGGTGTCTGCTGGTGCAGGCATCCTTTTGTTCCCTTTTAGAAAGAATTTGATAGCTAATATAGAAACTCGAGGAGTATTTTATACTAAAGGCTTAGAGCAGTGGAAATTGAACTTTGGTGGTATACCATATTATAAAGATGAAACCTTCCCAGATTGTAAGCCAGACATCATACTTTCAAGTCCAGACTGTGGAGCATCTTCTATTATGAGGCTTTCAAAAGTAAAAGAATTGGGCAATCCCCAAGAGAATAAATCCCTGAATCTAGTAATTCAATCAATCTTACATTATAAACCTAAGATATTTCTTATTGAAAACTTACCTCGTTTGCTATCTTTGCTCCCAAAAGAATATCTTCAAAAAACTCTTGAAGACTATAAACTTATTTTTCACGAAAGAAGCGTTTCTGACTACGGTAACTCACAGTTATCACGAAAGAGATTACTTATCATTGGAGTACATAGAAAAACGGGTAAGAAATATTTGAATGCTTTTGATGAAGTATTTCAAGTAAAAAACCCAACAATTACTAGAAATCTACTTAAACCACTCACATTCTCTCAGGAAAATAATACTAACCAGATTCCGTTTATGAGTAAAACTCTGGCAATGTATGACTATCGGAAGCTTCCTGAAAAGAAGAATCTTACAGTAGCAAAGATACATAGACTCTGGGTTAGAGATTTTAAAGATGAAAAGAAGTGGCCTATCAAAACTGCAAAGATGAGTACTCTTCCAGGAGTATATCGATTGGAGTATGATAAACCACCTTTAACTCTAAGACCTGCAGATAGGCAATTTAGACCAGATGGATACCCATTGGGAATCGAAGACTTCAAGGCAATTATGGGATTCCCTGATAAATTCGAAATTTACCTTCACAAGAATGGTGATACCTTCGAGGGCGATTTTAAGGATTACCATTACTGGCTTAACAAGGCAAGGTATACAATTGCCAAAGGGGCAGTAGGGGAAATAGGTATTTGGTTCAAAAAATGCCTCAAAAAGGCAAATACCAAGAAACCTTGAGTTTCAGCTTTATATATAAAGTCTTATATATAAGTTTCTGGGGTGCCTTGAAATATATAGATATATAATATACTACGTATATATATCTATATATTTATCTGCGTATATATAGCTATTCATATATCATATCGTAAGTAGTATATTTGGATATTATCTCACTTCGTTCGATAAAGGTAATCGCTAAGCGATTACCGAATAGATAGTATCATTAAAGCGTGCGACTATTTCAATTTGAAAACTTAATACATCGGATTATGAGAATGATTAATGCAAAGTACCCAATTACCGAATTGAACATTAACAACATCCTTAAGTTCTTTCGGATTATTTATCGGAATTTACCTTCGATACGTTTTGAGATTATTGAAACCAAAAGTACTTTTCAATTCAAGTTCCACATCATTAAGTCAAACTTAAGTCCAGTAGAACGTTATTGGTTGAAGAGTAAGATTAAGAAATTCATCAAGTATGAAGACATTTAAGAGGGCCTTGTTCATTGTACTTCTAGGATTTACTATTTACCTTTGCTTCAGGAATTACAAACTTTCTCGAGAGGTTGATTCCCTGGAACTAGCGGTCAATGAAATCCCAGATACAGTATACACAGAGAAACCTTTCAAACCAGAGAAGAAGTACTCAGAAAAAGTTGAACCAGGTAAAATCTTAGTTCATGATAATAAGCAGCCAACTCTCTTTCCTGATTCCATGCTAAGGCAGCCAGTTATCAGTAACCAAGATTCCCTGGTTCAAATTGTTTTGAAGAAAGATAAGTTGAACTTAAGTCTGTTCAATAAGGAGACTAACACTTATTCAACTAGACTATTCCCAATCGACTTAGATAAGTACAACTACAACTGGTATGAAGGTCAATTAACTCGAAAGAAAGTTGCAAGGTTATCACTTAGTCCATACGTTTATGGCAAATATAGACCTTTCAATAATCTCTTCGATATGGGAGCTGGTCTTTCAATCAAGACTAAGAGATTTAATTACAAATTCGGAGTCAATACCTTTTACTACCCAAAGATAAAATCTGGTATAGGTACTGACATCGAATTTCAAATAACGTATAACTTTTAAGTAATGGCAAAGACTATCTCAGAAACTAGAACTACATTAACTCGGGAGGAGCTATCAAACCTATCCCGAGTTTCTAGTGATGTTTTCTTTTTTAGCCTTTTTTGCTATGTGATACATCCAGTAAGAGGAAAGGTAAGATTTGATTTATACCCATTTCAGAAATCTGTTCTCTACAATTTCATTGCCCAACGATTCAATATCATTCTCAAGTTCCGTCAGGCAGGAATTACAGAACTTATTTCAATGTACTGTCTTTGGTTGGCGATGTACCATCCCAACAAAAAGATAAACATTATCTCTATCAAAGACACAACTGCTAAGAAGGTGCTTAAGAAGATTAAGTTCATGTACAAGAATCTTCCATGGTACCTTCAAACTCCCATAATCAATGGTAGAGCTGGAGAATACGGTTCTGCTTCCATGATAGAATTTGATAATGGGTCATTTATTGAATCTATTCCGACATCATCCGAAGCCGGTCGTTCGGAATCCCTTTCTCTTCTGGTAATTGACGAGGCAGCAGTAGTAAGATGGGCTGCTCAAATTTGGGCTGCTGCATTTCCTACTCTTTCCACTGGTGGAGCTGCCATCGTCAATTCCACTCCCTATGGAGTTGGTAATTTCTATCACTCAACTTGGGTAGATGCCATTGCAGGAGGTAATCCTTTTAACCCAATTCGATTATACTGGCAAATGCACCCAGAACGAGATATCAATTGGTATAACCAAATGTCTTCCGCTTTGGGAGCAAAACGAACTGCACAAGAAATTGATGGTGACTTCTTATCATCTGGTAATACAGTCTTCGACTTAGCCGATATTAAAGCTATCGAAGACTGCCTTAGTGATTACCCAGTTATTAAGAAGAGATTTAATGGTCAATACCGACAATTCTGTGAACCCGAATCAGATAAAGAATATTTCATTGGTGCAGACGTTTCAACTGGTAGAGCTTCTGACTACTCTTCATTTACTTGTATGGATAAGCTAGGAGAAGAACAAGTAGTATATAAGGGAAGAATGGCAGTGGGAGCTTATGCTAAGTTACTTGGTGATACTGGGAAGTTGTTTAACTGGGCAATAATAGCTCCAGAATCCAATGACGTTGGTTTATCAGTAACTTCTAAGCTTCAAGACGAAGGCTACCCTAACCTTTACTACTACCAGAAGATGCTAAAGAAAAAAGGTAAAAGTAGACCTGAAATGGATAAATCCCCTGGTTGGTTAACCACCCAAAAGAATCGTTCAGTGATAATAGAGAACTTGGAAGAAGATATTCGATTAGATCATGTAATCATTAAGGACCCATTCTTTGTACAAGAAGCTTATACTTTCATCTATGATGGTTTGGGTAGACCTGTTGCAATGGGTAAACATAGGGCTAACAATTCAGCTGTAGATGTAGACCTTGAAGGAGATGTATATGCCGATGATGATATCTTTGGAAAAGCAATATGTAATCACATAAGGAAAGGAAAAACTAACGTAATCGTACAACCAAGATGAAAAAGTACTTCAATTTTAGTTGGGGTTGGGGACGTAAGAAGGACCCTCCCAAGAATGGTACATCCTCTAATAAAGAGGAGAAGCCTGCCACATCGATTTCGCCTGGTAGGGTTTCAGTTGACGATGATAGCGATAACTTAATTACATCATTACAAGGGTTGACTAAATTAGTTGAACCCTCTTTTCGTGTTGATGTGATACCTTTAATTCGGGATTTATATAAGGTAAATCCTGATATGGGCATTGCATTGCAAGATATGTTTAAGTTAGCTAACACCAGTCATACAGTAACTTTCCCTAATAATACCGATGAAGAGGCTTCAAAGATGAGAGAACATCTTAAGAAAGCCACCAAGGGATGGACCAGATATACTGCTGGTATAGATGGTTTAGTTAATAAAATGATTGTTCAACTTCTTGTAAGTGGGGCAATATCCGTAGAAGGAGTACCAAATGATAAGCTTGATGGTTTGGCTACTGTATTATTCCTTAAGCCAGAACACATCAAGTTTAAACGTGAATTAAATGGGGTGTATGCTCCTTACCAAAAGAATATAAATTTCTTTGTTAAGCAACAAGATTACATTAAGCTTAACCCAGAAACCTATTTCTATGTTGGTATGTTCAATGATACGGATGAACCTTATGGAGTTCCTCCATTTATGCCTGCATTGGATTCTCTCAAGGGTCAGAATGATATGAAGGTTAACTTCAAACATATCATGGAGATTTGTGGTATGGTTGGTTTCTTAGAAGCTAAGATGCAGAAATCTCCACAAAGACCAAATGAGAGTATAAAAGCTTATGAATCCCGATTATACCATGAACTTAATATCCTTAAACGTAATGTTAAAGAGGGTATGAAGGATGGAGTAGTTGCTGGTTACATAGATGACCATGAATTCAAACTAAATTCTACTACTAAGGAGCTCGGTAATATCGAGAAGCCTTGGAATATGAACCAACAATCTGTAGCAAATGGGTTGGGAGTTAATGGCTCTATCATTGGGGTATCATCTATTACTGGTGAAGGTGCAACTGGTATAATGCTGTCTAAGATGATTAGCCAGTTAAAAAATATCCAAATGCTTGTAGCTTATGTATTGGACCGACTTTATTCTCTAGAACTGCGTCTGGCAGGCTTTAATAATAAGGGGATGAAGATTGATTGGGGAACTTCTACAGTTTCTGATGAAGTTAAAATCCAACAAGGTCTTCAGTATAAGATACAGAACCTTGACTTATTGTATAAGGCAGGTATCATTAGCCAAGAGCAATATGCTTGGGCAATGGGTTATGATTCACCAGATGAAAAGGAACCAAGAGTTTCACTTGAGGACCAATTTGCTAAGGGTGGTAATACAGACCCACAAGAGGGTACCAAGAAGAAACAAAGGCAGGATGATAAAAACCAATCTGCTCGTAGGTCAAGAGATAAGACAAACCCGGCTCCTTCTCGAGGAGACCAAAATACTAAAGCAAGATGAGTAAATTCACAAAGAAAAACAAAGAGCATCTTGATTCTATGGTGATAGGTCAAGGCCATACCATTATGGCTGGGTATATCCCAGAAGCAGTGGGAGCCCAGACTTTCTCCGAGAATTATTACAAATGGAAGAATCCTACACCGGACACCATTGCTCAATTTGGATTTTGGGGAGGGGATATAGATTATAATACCTATTACCCTAACCTGGATAAATCGGAATTAACTCCAAAGGATGAAGAGTTTATCGAACCTATGTTCCGATTACTTTCAGAAACGATTGTATCTAAGAATTGGAACCCGACAGACTTTGGTCAGAATGGAGTACTAAAGGCTTCTATGAAGATGTTGCTTGGTCAAACAGTAAACTGTGACCATGAAACCAACATTGGTAATGCTATTGGTGCTGTATCACAAGTAATGTGGCAGGAATCCTACAAAGACGGTAGCTTTACTATACCCGCTGGTATCAACGGTATTCTGAAAATCGATGGTAAGGCAAACCCAAGAATTGCTAGAGGCATCCTTATGGAACCTCCTTCAATTCATAGTAATTCAGTTACTGTACAATTTAAGTGGGATAAATCCCATCCCCAAATGGAAGATAACGAATTTTATCAGAAACTGGGTACTTATGACTCTAAGGGAGTTATGGTACGTAGAATTGTTACTGAAATTGTTCGTTACCTTGAGACCTCACTAGTTTCACATGGTGCTGATTCATTTGCCCAGAAAATTGGTTCGGATGGTAAAATCATTAACCCAACCTTTGCCAAAAGAACTTGGGCATCTTATGAAGAATACAGAGATGATAAATCGAAGCAATACTTCTTTACTGATTATAAATCAGATTTAACATCATATCAAGAAAAGAACGATACTCAGGGTTCTTTTAATGATAATGATGCCAATGATAATCATTCAAATAAAGATAACATGAACGAATTACAAAAATTTCTTGAAATCCTTTTTGGGGATAACATGCTTACCCTGGAAGAAGGTAAAGAGATGAATCAGGAAAATGTAATTGCCTGCATTCAGACTTTGGTATCATCCAGAAACGAATTGCAAACTTCGGTAGATAATCTTACTACAGAGAAAACTTCTCTTACGGAACAGATTACCAACTTGAATGCCGAAGTAGCTAACTTGAAGGAAATGGCAACCGTAGGAAAGAATCACATTGCTTCTCTACGTGAAAATGCCGTAGAAACCTACAAGAAGTTGATGGGTGATAAGGTAGATGAGACAATCGTTACGATGCTCAATGCCGAGACTACTGGTATTACTACTCTTATTTCCTTGACCAAGGATTACCAAGCTCGCTTGGAAGAGAAGTTCCCTCTCACTTGCTCAAAATGTGGTTCTAAGGACGTCAACCGTGCTTCCTCAATTGCTGAGGATGATACCGAGGGTAAAACTGGAACCCAGGGTACTGATACCCAACGGAATTCAGAATCTCCGAGTACTAAGAATGTAATCGATAACTTGTATCGAAACAAAATCAAATAACTAATATAAATAATCCGCGTTATGGAAAAAACTAAAATCGTAAACGACCCTCAGCAACTTACTCTCTTTGGGGAAAGAACCCCGAGAGCGGTGATTTACAAAAGTGAGTCACACAAATTGCACCAGGCTTTCAATGTTAAAGCTGGAGAGAAAATCGTACAGGGTATGCCAGTGGCTTTGAATGAAGAAGGTTTGATTTACCCTTGCACTGATACAGCTACTCAAGTTTATTTGGGTGTAGCAGTAACGGATAACGTTAACCCTGCTTATCAACCTCAAAGAAATTTCCCGGTAGAGGTAACAGTAGCTATGGAAGGTTACATGATTTGTAACTGGGTATCAAACGGAAATATCGAAGCTGGCTATGTAACTCCCGATGGAGAATTGCTTAACGATAGATTCGTAAAAGCTAACCAAGCAACTTCAACCCAGTTCATTGCCCTTAATCCAGCAGAAGAGGCAAATGAGGTAATTCAAGTACTCATCAAATAAGAGAAAAGAAGTTATGGAAAATAAAATAGATATTACAAAGTTGAAGGCTCAGGATTTTATGAATGAGCTGCCGGAAATGGTAAGAAGCTTGGAAGCTGTTCGTTCCGGTTCACAGGACAAGAAGCCTGTAGAGGTAACTTTTGGAGAATTGGTTACCGGTAAATGGGGTATTTCAGAAGATGAACTTTTTGAAAAGATGGGCATCAATCCAAAAGTGGACACGATGCAGAACATCTTTACAATGCCTCAACAGAATGTTCGTTGGATTGTTCCGGAAATCATTCGTGCTGCTATCACATTGGGTATGCGCCAGGCTCCGTTCTATCCGAACATAATCGCATCTGACCAACCAATCAATGGTTTGCAAGCAATCATGCCGATGGTTAACATGTCGGATGCTGCCCCTGCAAAGGTTAATGAGGCAGAAACTATCCCATTGGGTGATGTTAGCTTCGGACAGAAATCAGTTAGCCTCTTCAAAATCGGAAAAGGTTTCAAACTTACTGATGAAGTTCGTAACTATGTTTCACTCGATGTCTTGGGAATCTACCTTCGTGATTTTGGTGTTCAGTTGGGTTATGCTCTGGATACTCTGGCTATGGACGTTGCTATCAATGGTAACAACCCTGATGGCTCTGAGTCTGCCCCGGTAATCGGTGTATACGAAACAACTAACGGTATCACTTACAAAGACCTTCTGCATATTTGGGTACGTGCTGCTCGTATGGGACGTAACTTCCAAACTATGATTGGTGGTGAAGACCAGGCAATCGAAATGCTGAACTTGCCGGAATTCAAGGATCGTCACTCTGGTACTACAGAAGCTACCCTGAATGTTAAGTCTCCTGTTCCCAAGAATGCTGACTTCTACATTCACCCGGGTACACCCGACCAACAGTTGCTGTTGATTGATACATCTGCTGCCTTGATTAAGCTTACTGCTCGTCAGTTGATGCTTGAATCTGAAAGAATCGTTTCTAACCAGACTCAGGCAATCTATGCAAGCTTGACTACTGGCTTCTCTAAGATGTACCAGGATGCAACTCTGTTGCTGGCTGCTGACAAGAAGTTCTCAGAATTCGGCTTCCCCGAGTTCATGAACATAGACCCATATTTGATGGTTAACCTAGAATAATAAGGGACGTCCGGTTTCATCTATATAAATTCCCTGAGAGGGTAGGTAACTAAAAAGACCTATCCTCTCTTTAATCATTTTTAAATCTTAGAAAATATGGCTAAAGATAAATATACAGTAACTGTGGGACCAAGAGCTTACAGTTTTCATGACCAATCAACTGGTATTACCGTTTGTAGAGGAGAAGACAAGGAACTCTCTCGTCGTCAATTCCGTGCACCAAAGATTCAGAAGGCAATTGCCTCTGGCCATCTGATTATCATTGCTGATAAATCAGAAATCGAAAAGTATTCAGAGGCCGACATCGAAAAGTTGGATAAGAGACTGAATGCTCAGTTCAAGAAAGGCATGACTCTTGAAAAACTTGCAAAGGGCTATTCCCTGGAAGAACTGAAACTGGTAGCAGGTCTTCATGAAATCGTTGCCGAGAAAGATGATACAGTAGAAACAATTCTTCAGGCTTTGCTGGAAGAATTCGAATCCTCTTCTAAAGGGTAATCTATGAAAATTACATAAGACAGACTAATATGAATAACAATCTGGACTTTTTGTACGTTACGTCAGGTCTGGAAGTTTCATTCAGAGTCATATCCAAAGTCCCGGCCAAATCCATTTTTGACTGGGACTTTGGCGATGATAAGGGAGAGGTTTTCAATGGTGGAAGACATGTTTCCTATTCTTATGAAACTCCCGGTTTCTATACCGTAACATTACATGTAACTAACTCTAGCGGTTTAGATATCACCGTAGATAAGACTCTGGTAGTTTGTGATTATGGGCATACGGCATTAGCCGATACAATATATAACTTAATCGACCACTATATTCCTTCAGAGATATCAGAGGGAATGACCAGGGAAGATAAATCTATCTACATCACCAAATGGCAATATTATATTGGTCCTCTAGTAAATCACCAAATTCCTGCAGATAAGTATACTGATGAATTATGGTATGAAGCACTAGAAAACCAATTAATAATGGAATTGGCAGCATGGGACTTTCTCAATGTGAAGATACTTAATCTATTAACAAGTACTTCAGAATACCTAAGTCAATTAACTTCTACCAAAGAACAAACTGGTGATGGTACTTCTAAACCCGAACTTGCCCGAGGTGATAGGATAAAACAAATCACTACTGGGCCTACTGAAGTGCAATATTATGATACCTTGGCAGATGCTACAAGTTCCCTATGGAAAACACTTTCTCAAGCAATGCAACCAGGTGGATTAATAGATGAATTAAGGAAGAACCTTTGTATGTTAGCTTCACGATTGGAAATCTACTTACCGTTCTGTGATGAAGTATTCAGAACCGTAGTTCCTAAAGTAGTTAACAGAAGGCAACCTGGAGTATTAGATGGACCCAACCCAAGTGCTCCAGTGAAAGGTGGTAAGAAATCAATTCTAACTAAGTTATGACAAAAGAACCCTGGAGAATGGTAAAGAACCGCTCTTGGGATAGATACAAGAAAATTATCACTGACTTCTTAGATTGGGATGCTGGTAGGCAATCCATAACCTGGGCCAAACATGTTAATCAGCTTCTCAGTCATGCCGAAGACAGTATACCTAAATATTATAACATCCAAATCGAGGCATTATGTTACTACAATGCTTTCAGAAACTGGCCTACCAATAAGGCAACTATTTCAGGAGAATTGGATGATGAAAACTTATCAATACTAATTTCTAAATCTTATATAGAACAAATCGGTTATCTTACACCGGAAGGTTATTGGGATTTTAATTGGGAACAAGATAGGTTTGTAATTAATGGTATAACGTATAAGCCTTCTGGAGATACTCAGACTGCTCAGGCAAAGGATGAGGCTTTAGTTTTCATGATTATCCTAAAGAGAGACCGAGATACCAAAGTTGAATTTGTAGAATAAAAATAAAGTATATGGCAAAGATGTTAGTACTGAGGTGGACACCAATTACTACAAACAGTGGAATTTGGTTTGATAGTAATCTGGTTATCCTCAATGGTACCTCTGGAGTTCATATTGAAATGAAAGGTAATGGCAATGATGTAACGGCATTTCAATCGATGACCGGAAACAAATTTGTCACCTGCTTTCAAGATTACTTCGGGGATATCTGGGATAAAATAATACCTCATCCTGGTATAGGCCAGGTAATAAAGTTCCGTGTAAATAGGCTTCCTGATTATGCTTGCATACGGGGAGATATTGAGGACGGTGGAGATGTAGACCCCGAAAATCCGGATGTACCAATGAATGCCTTCTGTGGTTCAGAGGGAGAACCATTCAGAGATATCGATTCGGAATTCTTACTGGGTCGTCAACGTGCAGTAATTAATCCTTAAATTTTATAAAATATGTATGTAAGTAAGTATTATACCTGCGAAGAAATAGACCAGCGGTTATTACAGGGTTACTATGATGACTTTGTTCGTGCTGGCTTTGGGGGAACTATAAATGAGTTCTGGGCCTTCGTACTTTCTATCAAGAATAAGGTAGATAAGAAAGAAGGATACGACTTATCGAAAAATGATTTTACAGATGAGTTGAAGGCTAAACTTGATGGCATCGAAGAACATGCAAATTATATCACTAAAGTTTCTCAGCTTGAGAATGATTTGAAATATCAAACTGAGGAAGAAGTTAAACAGATGATTAGTGATTTGGTTGATGGTGCTGATGATGCCCTTGATACTCTTAAAGAGTTGGCAGAAGCATTGGGCAATGACCCCAACTTTGCAACTACTATCACTAATAAATTAACCGACCTTCGTACTGCTTTAACCGAAGAGGTTAATCGTGCTAAGGAAGCCGAAGCTGCTCTGGGTGCTGCAGTAGCTGCAGTTCAGGATAACCTAGAATATGGGTTAGACCAAATCAATAAGAAGATTGATACCGTTAAGGCAGACTTAAAAGCTGAAATCGACCGAGTTGAGAAGAAGGTAGATAAGAATGCTGAAGACATCAAAGACCTTGAAGATAAGGTAAATCAAGATAATGGTGAACTTGAGAAAGAACTCAAGGACCTTATTCAAAAGGAAAAAGATGAACGTATCGCTGCCGATAATGAGATTAAGGAAAGTGTAAATAACCTTAAGACTCTTCATATCAATGATAAGGCTGCACTCGAGGCAAAGATTGCTGAAGAAACTGCAAATCGTACCAATGCAGATACCGTACTGGATTCTAAGATTAATGAAGAAATCACTAATCGCCAGGCTGATACTTTAGCTCTTCAAGGTAAGATTGACCAAGAGAAGGTAGACCGTCATTCTGAGGACCAAGTTCTTCACAACGAAATCTCTAAAGAGGTAACAGACCGTACTAATGCAGACAATGCTCTTCAAGGTAAGATTGACCAGGAAGCTCAAGCACGTACTGCTGCAGACCAGGTATTACAGAACAATATAGATTCAGAGGCCACTACTCGTGCTGCTCAGGATTTAGTTCTCGAACATAAAATTGAGGATATAAAAGAGCAGGGTGTAGAAGACAAAGAACAATTGCTTAATGCTATTGCTGCCGAGGCTGCTGCTAGAGAAAAAGGGGATAAAGACCTTGATGCTAAGAAGGTAGATAAACGTGAAGGTTATTCTTTGACTAAGAATGACTTTACCGATATACTCAAAGCTAAATTGGATGGCATCGAAGAAAAGGCAAACTATATTACCCATCTCTCCCAGCTTATCAATGATGCCGGTTTCCAAACTGAAGAGGAAGTAAATGCGGCTATCCAAAAGATTATTGGTTCAGCACCTGAAGTACTTGATACTCTTAAGGAAATTGCTGATGCCCTTGGAAATGACCCCAACTTTGCAACTACTATCACTAGGAAGTTGGCTGCAATTACAGAACAGGTTAACCAAGAAATCGAAGACCGTATTGCAGGAGACGAGGCAAACAGTGCTGAAGTAGCTGCTGAAGTTCAAGCTCGTAAGGATGCAGATACTGCCCTTGAAACTAAACTGAAAGAATACGTAGACAATAAGTCTGCTACTGGAGATGCTGCACTCGGAGTTGTAAGAGATAACCTTAATAAGGAAATCCAAGACCGTAAAGATGCCGATACAGTAATTCAGGCTAACTTGGATAAGGAGATTGCCGAAAGAAAGACTGCTGATGAAGCATATACTCAAAGTCTGGCTAACGTTAACCAGCGTATCTCAGACTTGGCTTTGAGTATGCAAGAGTCTATCAATACCTTGCGTAATGAGCTTACCGAGCAGGTAAATGCCAATACTACGGCAATCGCTACTAACCAACATAATATCGAAAGAAATTCAGAGACAATCACAAACTTAACTAAGACTGTAGGGGATAACTACAAGGAAGTTAAGGATATGATTAACGAGGAAATCGTTGACCGTACGAATGCCGACAGTGCTTTGAGTTCTCGTATCGATACTCTCAATATTGACCTTAATACTGAGAGTGTAGAAAGAAAAGCTGCAGACCAAGTTCTTCAGGTAAATTTGGATAAAGAAGTAGCAGACCGTACTGCAGCCGATAAATCTCTGAGTACTGAGTTCACAGCTAAATTAGATAATGCTAAGCAGGCTTTGGAATCTGAGGTAGCTAGCCTTAATACTAAGCTTGAACAAGAAAAGGAAAACCGTATTGCTGGTGATAATGCTTTGGGAGTTCGTATTGATTCTCTAGAGGCAGGTAATACCGATGCTATGAATGAATTAAAAGCAAAGGTAAATGCTAATACTACTGCTATTAATGTAGAGAAAGACCGAGCAATTGCCAAAGAGACTTCACTTGAGGCAAAGATTGATACCAACCTTCAGAACCATAAAGATGATATGGCGGGTATCAACCAAAATATACTTACCGAAAAGAATGACCGCTTAGCTGGTGATACCGAGTTGCAGAATAATATCGATAAGGAAGCTACAGAACGTGCTAACCAAGATACCCTTATTAATAATGCTATTGCTCAGGAAAAAGCAGATCGAATTGCTGCTGACCAGGCAATGGATGGAAAGAAGGTAGATAAGGTAGACGGTAAAGTACTTTCTTCAAATGACTTCACTGACTTGCTATATGCCAAGTTGGATGGCATCGAAGAACATGCAAATTACATCACTAAGGTATCTGAGTTATTAAACGATTCAGATTTCCAGAGTGCTGAACAAGTAGAGGCTGCTATCCAAAAGATTATTGGCTCTGCTCCAGAGGTACTTGATACTTTGGCCGAGATTGCTAAGGCTCTCGGTGATGATCCCAACTTTGCAGCAACTATGACTGCTAAGCTTACTGAGTTGGAGAATAAGCTTGAAGCTGAAAAGAATCTGCGTGAACAAGGAGATAATACTCTGCAACAGACTTTCACTAACTTAAGTAATACTCTTACTACTACGGTAAATGAGTTGAGAACTTTCGTAACTGAAACTCGTACGGAGCTGTTAACTTCCTTGAATGCTACCAATGCTCTGGTAACTCAGAATGCTGCCAATATTCAACGTAATCTGGAATTGATTCAGGGTATTCAGGATAACATTAATGGTAACTATACTGCCATTACCGATTTGCTGAATAATGAAATCGCTGCTCGTAAGGCTGAGGATATTCGATTAGAAGCAAAGATTGACCAGAGTACTTCTGACTTAAATACAGAGAGAGAGGAAAGAAAGGCCGCAGATAAAGTTCTCCAGGATAACATTGATGCAGAAGAAGCTGCCCGTATTGCTGCCGATACAGCTTTGGGTAAACGTATCGATAAAGAAATTCAGGACAGAACCGATGCTGATACTGCCTTAGATAATAAATTCACTAACATTACCGATGACCATGAAGAAAGACTGGTAGCTGAAGAAGGTACTTCTGGTGCTTTGCCTGATACCATGGTTACCGATGTTAGTGCTGTAACAAGAACCGGTACCCAACTTTCTTTCAAGGTAAAGACTTCAACCAAGGATAATGCAAATAACCAATATGGTGAAGAAGTAGAAGCTACCAAGAACTTACTCCCGGTAACTCAAACTCTTGCTGGAGTTATGTCTGCAGCAGACAAGGTTAAGTTAGATGGGTTAGACCCAAATTCTTTAACTGATCTCTCTGCAGCTTCTGATGCTAATAAGGTAACAGTAACCGTAACTAAGGATAACGGTTTGAATGCTGATACTACCGAAACTTTCGATTTGCCTCAGGTATCGGCTACTAAGGCTGGTACGATGACTGCTAAGGATAAGGTTGAGTTAGATAGAATCTCTACGGCTAACTTTGCTCTTGGTGCAGTAACTCCCAATGAAACTACTGTTGGCATAGCTGCTACTAAGACCGTAGTTGAAGATGGTACAGTAGAACAGAATCCTATTACATTGCCTGCCTCTACTGCAGAGAAAGCTGGTGTACAAACTGCAGCAGATAAGAAGCTGTTTGATTCTATACCAGATAATATTATTATCTTATCTGGTGATAAACCAGTTGAGGTAGGTCAACAAAGCAGTCATGTTACTTTAACTCATAATTTCTCTTCTAAAAAAGAAGAGGGTATTTATACTCATGAGCCTGAAGATTATAAGACTACTTATATCCCAGCAGCTACTACAGAGAAAGCTGGTGTAATGACCGCCCAAGATAAAGTTAATCTGGATGAGACATTACCCAATGCTATTGCTCAAGAGGTTCAGGACCGTAAAGATGCTATCGAAGCTTTGGACGGTAAATCAGAAGCCGCTCTTGCTCAAGAAGTAGCTGATAGAAAAGCTGCAGATATTGCTTTAGATACCAAGTTTACTAAAGCTGTAAACGATGAAGCAACTGCTCGTACTTCTGCTGATACTGCATTGGGTGCAAGGATTGATAAAGAGATTGCTGATAGAACTGAGGCAGACACTGCCCTTGATAATAAACTGCAGAATAACATTAACACTCTAGAAGCTAAGCATGATGCCTTTGTAGCAACTAAGGGTAAGGCTGATGGCTTTGCTCCATTGGATGGGAATGGGTTAGTACCTGCTAACCATTTGCCTTCATATGTAGATGATGTACTTGAAGTATATGCTACCTATGATGTAAGCCCCACTGGAGGTCTTACTAATGTTCAATTGTATACGGATGCAGGTCACCAAACTCCCGTAGTTGGAGAATCTGGTAAGATTTATATAAATGTTGCCGATGGTGAACCTCCATACCAATTCCGTTGGTCAGGTACTAAATTCGTAGACAGTAATACTTCGCCTCTTATCATTGGGGAAATCGCAGGTACTGCTTTCGAAGGTAGTAGAGGTAAGCATCTTGAGGATGTGGTATCTAGCATGCCTAAAAATTTAATTAGTAAGGTTTCAATAGCTAACAAAAATAAGCGTAATGTTATTATCTTATGTAACTATTCTGCTACGGATGGTCAAGGGCATTACGTTGATAAACCCGATGGGATGGTAATCCCTCTAACTCCAGCCACTACTCGAGAAGCTGGTCTGATGGATGCAGATAGTGTAATAAAGCTTAATCAAACCTTACCAGATGCTATTGAAGCTGAACAAGAGGCCCGTATTGCAAAAGATAATGCTCATGATACCTTTAATAGTTCTCTTCCAGGAATTATTCTTACTGGATTCACTCTTACCCATAATTCAACTAATGTAAGAGCTACTCTTAATAATAAAACTAAGAGTACAGATGGTAAGACTTATGAAGGTGCTACAGATTTAATTAGAGATATACTTGCAGCAACTAAGACTACTGCAGGTGTAATGACTGCAGCAGATAAGACTAACTTGGATAATACCGTACAGGGGTTGGCAAATGAGATTACCAATAGAACTAATGCCATCAATGCTCTTCGTACAGAATTGAAAACTTACGTTGACGATTTGATTGCCGATACTGGTTCAGATGTAACTGCATTGGAAACTAAGGTAAATAACCATATTGCCAATAAATCTAATCCTCATATAGTTACCAAATCCCAGGTTGGTTTGGGTAATGCTTCCAATACTTCGGATGCAAATAAGCCAGTATCTACTGCTCAGGCTGCTGCTATTGCCGATGCTAAGGCTGCAGGTACTGCTGCTCAAACTTCTATCAATAACCATGCAGGTAGAAAGGATAATCCTCATACAGTAACTAGAGCTCAATTGGGATTGGCAACTACTGACCAGGTAGTATTTGCTAAGACCACGGCTCCTTCTGGTTTCTTCAAAGAATCTTCAGATGTTCGACTCAAATCTAATGTTAAAGATTTGAATCATACTCTGGAACAGATTTGTCAGATACCAACTAAATCTTTTGAAATAGCTGGTAAAGAGGATGAAGGAACTATTGCTCAAAATCTGGAAGCATTGGGATTTGGCAAATATGTGGATGAGACTCCAGTAGAGAAATCTACTGTACCTAATCCAGAGGAATTCGAAACCTTGGAAATCAACGGAGAAGAATACGTACTCGTAAAACAAGTTAAATACCACAAGATGTCAACCTTGGCAATCGAAGGTGTTAAACTTCTCTATGATGAGATTAAGGCTTTGAAGGCAGAGATTCAGGAACTTAAAAACAAATAAATCTTATGGGAGAGATAGCAACCTGGAGTGCTGTCAAAAGTAAAGTAGGCCTTGGTAAGGATGGTAATGACTGTCCTACCAAGGCTGAATTGTTAGCACTCTCCCCTACAGGAACAGGGGAAAATTATGTGGGGTTGGAACTATCCAATGCCGGTTCCTATGGAAATAACGAAACAGTAAAGTTAGAGGATATTCATAAGGTAACTTGGAAATATACTTTTACTCTTTGGACAGATACTTTGAATTTCTCGGCTTTAGGCGGAGAACCTACTAATGAGAAGCCTGGGTTTGGGGCTACTTCTACTAGAACTAAATATTTGGATGGTGTAGCTACTAGTACTGTAGAGAGTGTTGCATATAGTCATTCGGGCAGACCTTCTTGGGTAACTTGGGCAGACGGTACAGGTTGGAGAGCTACCGAGAATCTTGAGTTAACTGCCAGGTCTAAAACTGACGGTACTATCATACAACAAGGTTCAGGTAAAACCTATACTATCAAATGGTATCAGGCAGCAGCCTCTCAATCTTGGAGTTATGGTTGGAGTGTAACACCTACCTCTATGTCTTTTGGGGCTACTGGAGGTACTAAAACCTTTTCAGTTACTTCTTACAAGCAAGAATTAAGAAATGGACATAATTATGGTAACCAAATTGCTTTAACTTATACTAGAGCCAACTCTGGTAGCGTATCTGGAAGCGGTACTTCTGTAACTATGGGTAATAATACTTCTACCAGTACACGAAGTGGTACGGTAACCTTAACCCAAGCTGAAACAGAGAAGAAGTTAACCCTATCTTGTTCTCAGTCGGCAGGTTATAGGACTTACAGTGAGATTACAGCAAGTGGAGGAAGTGTATCCGATATACCTGCAAGTGGAGGAAGTAGAAGTTCATTCTCAAGTATGCCATCATATTCTCAGACTTGGGGATGGAATGGTTCTACAACTGGAGGTGGCACAATTACAAGCGGTGCTAGCATTAGTTATGGTACTGCAGTTAGTGCAGGTTCTTTGGGAATTACTGTTAAATCTAGAACCCAGGTAGGAGCCCTTACTGGTACCTTATCACTAAATGGTAAAACCAAATCTGTAAGTGTACCAGTATACCAGGCAGCAAATGAACTTACTGGATACTATGGCCCTTGGAGTGTAAGCTTAACTGCAAGTTCTTATACCATCGGTAATACTGGAGGTAGTGTAACTTTGTACCCAAGTGCTAGTAGACCAAGATATGTCAATTATACTTCTGGTTCAAGTGCAAGGGATGGTTCTGATAGTGCTACCCCAAGTTTAAGTACCAATGGTACCTCAGGATTTAGCTTATCAGGTACTACTCTTAGTGCTTCTGCGAATACCAGTACAAGTAGTAGGTCTATCAGAGTTACTGCTTCTCATGGGGGTGCTTCTGATTATGTGGATATCACTCAGGGCGGTGCAAGTGTATCTTATAATTATTATTTTAATTGGGGGAGTGCTCCCGGAAGTCAGACTTCTAAATCTATTACTCATCCAGCTTTGGGAAAAACTGAAGAGGTTCCATTCATCTCTTATAAAAAGAAAGTGATAAATGGTACAGAAACCTCTGATATATATCCGGTAGGAGCAAGTCGAAATGTACCGAGTTGGACTACTGTTAATATAGTAGATAATGGGCTCTCAGTTAAAATTTATGAGAACACTGCTGAATCCTCAAGGTCTGCCACAGTAACAGTAACTCAATCAGAATCTGGTAAGGAGATAACACTTAATATTAACCAGAGTGCTGCAACTATAACCTATGATTATGTATTTAGGATATCATAGGTTAAGAAACCCTTTTATTAAGGATTGCTCAAGAATTGGGATTAGATAAACCTAAACAATAATAAGAATTATGCCAAGTAAGTCGGTTAATATTACACTATCGACTCCAATTGGTCCTCTAGAAATATACGTAGATAAACGAGAACAAGCTCGTGCAGAAAGGTTGATTGCTAAAACTCCAAGTATCTTAACTAAGGGTTATGCGAAAGGTACAGAAAAGTTTGGTAATCAACTTCTTCGTATAGTAAGACGAAGTTTGAATACTGGTGTACCTCCAAGGGGTTCCGGAGTATCTTGGCCACCACATGCTCCTGGTACCATAAAGAAATATGGAGACCATACCATGCTAAATCTTACTGGACAATATGCCAGGTCAGTTACTTTAGTAAAGGGTAAGAAAAGAACTTTCGTTGGTTTACCAATTGGAATCAAGAAGATTACTTATACTGGTAAGACTTCAAGAAAAACTTTGAATCAGATAGCTATCATGTTAGAGTATGGTAGTAGAGATGGTAATTTACCACCTCGTCCTCTCTGGGCTCCTGCATTTAAGGCTGCTGGTGGAAAAGCTGCCTTACAAAAGGAAATACGTAATGAAGTTAGAAAAGAAATAAGGAGGATTATATAATGGCAGTAGATTTTGAAATATCTTCACTATCAGGAACTGGTACTGCTACCATTCGTGTAAAACCGAAAGCAGTAAATACAGAACAGACCTTAAAAGAGCAGGTCCTCAAGGTAGTAGTTCAGGGTGTAGAAAGGGAAGTAACTCTGATACAACAAAAGGCTGCTCCTAAAGTAGAGACCTGGGGAACTTATTTTAGTATCACTCCGGAAACTACTTCCCATACTTTCGATGGTACTAAAAAGGGTGAGACTCTAGAAATAGGGGTATATAGTTACCAACAGAAGTTTATAAATAATGAGCCTCAAGATGAATACCGTGCTGTAGATTGGAGATTAGAAAGCTCATCCGATTGGTTAGAGGTAACCCAAGAAATTGGGGAAGCTAATGATGCTGCAGGTAAGCTTATTATCAAAACTAAATCTACTAATCAAGATCACAACCCAAGTAACTATGACCCATTAGAAAGAACTACTACGGTTAAGATTATCTCACAGCAAGAACCTAACCCAGAGATAGTTTTAAATATAACTCAATCTCCAGGTATTAGAACTACTAAGTATGGCTTTGAACCAACTCCGAATATACCATTCCCAAACCCTGGTCAAAATACTAGTACTGCTCAGATTAGTAATGTAAAGGGTTATCAGTATTACCTTATCAACGGTATTCAAGTTGCTAAATTTGTAAAACAATTTAAGATAACCGATATAAGTAAGACAATAGAGGATCAATTCCCTGGAGGTATTGGTTCAGAACCAATACCCTTTAAAGTATGGCTTACCGATTATCCTTCAAATATTGCTACTCAATGGGTTAGTGAATTAAATTGTGTTGGTCATTTACAAACCATAATGATTAGTTTTGGAGGTATTCAGGTAATTTATAATGGGTATATTAATGACAATGGCAATCAAAGTGTTCAGTTAAATATTAGATTAGGACTTTAATGGTAAACTCAGAAGAAATAGTAGAAAGAACTTTTTATATCTCTCTACTTAGTACAATGTTAGAAATGGGTCTTACCTTAAACCCAGAAGACTTCTTACCTTTGTCTCAAGAAAACGAAAAAAGATTTCAAGAGGCAATTAAAGGTATGAAGAAGTTCATACCTCTTTTTGGTATAGGGAATAATCAAGTAAAAGGCCCAAAGACTCTCCCAAGAATAACCATAGAACTACAAGGTTATTATGCTGGAGATATTGGTGTGAATAAATACATCATTGGTGATAAACTTGAGGATGGTAATTACCAAGCTTCAGAGTTTCCTTATGAAACAAAAGATATTACCATAGATGTACATCTAGTTTCTCAAACACAAGCAGATATGAGGTTGCTACATACAATCTTATATACTGGCTTACCTGCTAGAGGATACGTGAGACCATACTTCAATGACTTAGAGGAATGGGAAAAGGGCAGGCTTGCTCCCACCGGAAACCTATTCATTGAGATTGGTAATTATTATGACCATCCAGATGTAGAACATGGTATACTTGAGAAGGTATACACTTATGTATGTAAAGACGGTATTCTTCCAGAAAAAGCTTTGGGAGAAGGTACTCTTACACCCATCAAGGATATATCAGTTCTTATTGGATTGTTAAAACGAAAATGAGATGCTAGAGTTAAAAGTACCTAAGGTATAGGTACAATACTCTAGGGTATAAATTAAACAAGTAATTAACTTTAATCACAATAGAATTATGCCAACTTCACCTCACATTGACTTTAAGTTTAAGAACAACAATGTTCTTCAAACTACTCCCATGTTAGGAGTTTCTTGTGTATTGGCTAGAACTACTAAGGGCCCATACGATGACCCATCAGAAACCATCTCTACTTTCTCTCAGTTCCAAAGAATCTATGGTTCTGAAATTGTACCAGATGGTTCTGTATCAAATATCGAAAAGGCTTTGCAGGGTGGTTCTAAGCTTCGTGTTATTCGAGTACTTGGCAAGGGAGCTGCTCAAGGTACAGTAACTGCTTCTCAGGCTGCGGCAAGAAAAGCTAAAGATTCAGAAGATGGGATTTCAGTTGCTTCTGCTGTACCCGACTCGGCTAAACCCTCTGCTCTGATTACTTTCAAATCAGGTAGTACTACCTATAGTTTTGGATTAGTAACTAAGGGATATGGAGACCCAATTGGTAGTGCTAATACTTTCCAGGTTGGTTTTTATAAACAAGCTAATACCTTGTATTATAAAATCTATTCGGCTAATGGGCAAGTACTTGAACAGGGTCCAGTAATAACCTACAAAACTGCCGATGATAACAATAATACTTCGGTAGATTACCTTGCTCTTAGTGCATTTGCTAAGAACTCGGAATATATTAAGCCGGTAATTACTGCAGGTTCCTCTTTTGAAAACCTAATTAAGTGGCTTACCGATGATATCGACGGTACTAAGAATGCTATCACTATTACCGTGGGAGATGCTGCACCCTCCGAAACAGAGAAACTGTTTAATGGTACTATCGGTAGTGCAGGTTCCACTCCAACTGCCGAAGAATGGATTGCTTCACTGGACTTGGTAAGAGACTACACAGACTTCTACCAATTGTTTATTTCACATATCTCTCAACACTTGGAACAAGATTCAGAGGTACTCAAAGTATACAAGGCTGCTGCCGATATGGCAAAAGAACTGATGGAATGGGTACTGTATATCGAAGTTCCCAAACACTTAACCCATTATACTCAAGGTACTCAGGCAAGAGATTACAAAGCTCAGGTTACTTGGGTACAGACTTGCCTTGGTACTGTAGGTAACTCTAAGTACATTGCCTACTTTGGTGGTGGACTTAAGTACTACAACGAAAATGGTAATCTTCAGGATTCCGATGTAGTGGGTACTATTGTTGGTTTGGGAGATGCCTCTGCTACTCAATATGGTCCTTGGAAATCCTTTGCAGGTATGAACCGAGGAGTTATTGGGGATGCAGTTGGTCCAGTATGCCCTAACTATGGTTCTCCTTCTCGATATAACGAACTGAACACCCTTGCTCAGAATTATATCAATGAGATGGTAATCAAAGATACTCCAGATGCAGGTAAGCAAACCATGCTATGGCATTGCTTCTCTTCTCAAGTGAAACAGGATTCCGAAAGGTTCCTTTCAATCGTAAGACTGAATCTTTATCTGAAGAAGTTCCTTCGCCCGGTACTCAACAAGTATATCGAAGAACCAAACGTTTGGAGTACTTGGAAGAGAATCTGGTTGGAGGTTAAACCTACACTGGATTCATTGGTAGATGAAGATGCTATGACCGAGTATACCTGGATGGGTGACCAAGATGCAACTTCTTGGGATGACCTTTCGGTTAATAACGAAGCAGATGCTCGTCAGGGTAAGTACCGTGCTATCCTTAAGTATAAGGATGTAGTTCCTATGCAAGAGGTAACTATGGAGATTGTAATCGATGCAGCTTCTAAGGCAGTATCAATCGTAGAAACAAGTAATAACTTATAAACTCATAACACAATGGGAGCAAAAGTAAAAAACCCACGGAAGAAATTCTTGTGGAGCATCATGTTCCCCAAACACCCTATCAATACTTATCTATTCCAAAGTTGTACTTTGCCAGATATTGAAATTGACCAGGTTGCTCATGGGGACGTCAATAGAGACGTTAAAACTGCAGGTAGGGTTACTATAGGTAACCTTATTGTAGAGAAACTTATGACTACTGCAGGTTCAGACACATGGCTTCATGATTGGCTTTATGCTTGCCAAGACCACATAGTTGGTGGAGGCTTGGTACCAAGCCAATATTGGGAAACGGCTATTGTAAATGAACTTGCCGAAGATGGAGTCTCGGTTCTTAATACCCACGTCTTCGAAGAGGTATGGCCATGTAAGATTACCGGCTTAGACTTGGACAGAATGGCTTCAGAGAATACCATTGAGTCCATAGAGTTCTCAGTTGGTACTGCAGATAAATACTAATTCCTTAGTCTATTTTCACTAAGATTCGGTGGAGGGGTGGGATTCCTGTGATAGGAGCTCACCCCTTTCTTGTTGTTATACGGAGTACTATGAACATTTGTAAACATTAAATATATCAAGTTATGGAATTTAGAACATTTAGATTTACCGGACCTTCTGGTTTCGAATATGAAATCAGAGAACAGAATGGTGCTGATGAAGATATTCTCAGTAACCTTTCAGACATGAAGACTTTGATGAACCTTACCAAGTTCATTGCAGCAATTGTAATTAGAACTACTGCTACCCCTAATGGGAAATTAACCGTAGATGATGCCCTTAACTTACCAGTCAATGACCGTTATGCTATTATCTTCAATTCTCGTATCTTCTCTTTGGGAGAGGAAGTAGAATTCGAATATGATTGGGGCAAAGAGAATGGTGGTAAGATTACTTATGGCCAAGACCTTCATGAGTTCCTTTTCGATTACGGTACTACTCCAACTGTAGAGGATTTAAATCAGAAGCCAGATGCTATCCCTTATTATCCAGAGGGAGTTAGATTGGTAGACCATGAATACACTCTTTCATCTGGCAAGAGAATTAAATTCGATTGTATGACTGGTAAGGGAGAACAAGAGTTCATGAAGTTGCCTTTGGATAAACAAACTAAGAATGCTCCTCTTCTTTGCCGTAATCTTCACTTAGAGGTTGATGGTAGTTGGGAGAAGGTAGAAAACTTTACTCCGTTTACTGCAAAGGATATGGCTGAGATGAGAAAGCATATCTTATCTATGGACCCTATCTTCAAAGGTGAATCCCATATCACTAATCCAACCACCGGAGAAGAAAGAACTTATCCTATAGTTTGGGCACCGAATTTTTTCTACCTGACGGAAGAGTAATGTTAGAGAGTGATTTTGTTTATATCACCAGAGCCGAGATAGCCTTAGACTATTTCGGCTTTTTACGTCTTCCGTACCGAATAAGGAAAATATTCAAGGAAATGGCCGAGCAATATTATAAACAATTAAAGAAAAGAAAGTAAATTATGAATACCAGTAGGAGTATAGTAGAGGTCGGTGTTGCCATGGTTTTAAAAGACCGATTCTCTCAAGAGGCTGGCAAGATATCTGGGTCATTCAGAACAATGATGAATGATATGAATACCTGGAATAGAGGTATACAGATGTCAGCTTCCAATACAATGGACTTCGGAATGCAGCTCGTAGGGGGAATGGCAAGGGCCTATAAATACTCTGCGGGTGTTCAGAATGAAGTTTGGACTGCTTCGAAAATTGCTGGTGCTACCATTGCAGAACAAAGAGAAATGTTACAATTGGCAAAAGATGTCAATGAGATAACTCCTCTTACTGCTTCGGATGTTGCATCAGGACAAAGATACCTGGCTATGGCGGGTAATAAATTCGATGCTATTAAAGAAATGATTGGGCCAGCATCTAAGCTGGCTTCAATCTTTACAATGCCAGTGGGACAGAAAGGTGGTGTAGCTGACTTGATGACTAATATCATGTCAATGTACCAAATCCCAATGGGGGAAGCCGCTAGAGTAACAGATGATTTATATACTGCAGTTACTAATGCAAATATATCTTTAACAGACTTAGCCCAGTCCATATCTTATGCAGGAGCAGATATGGCAACTGCTGGAGTAGACCTTCGGCAAACCGCTGCTGCTATTGGTGTATTGGGTGATATGGGTATACAGGGTTCTATGGCAGGTACCTCACTGGCCAATATGATTCGTTACTTACAACTCTCTCTTGTTAACCAAAAAAAGAAAGGCTATAACGCTTTAGCAGACCTGGGCTTAAGTCCAGATGAATTCTTCGATGCTCAGGGTAATCTTATAGACCTTTATACTATCTATCAGAAGTTTGCTAAGGCTGCAGTAGATTTACCTTCACGAATTGAAACACCAACTTTCTTTAATATCTTTGGGGTTCGGGGTAATCGTGGTATGCTCCCAGTACTTAGGGATATTGCTTCTGGTAGAGATAAGATGGGTAAGATACTTGCAACTTATGACCAAAACATGGGGGCAGTAAATCGACTCAATGAAGAACGTCTTAAAACAGATGCTGGTGTAATCGACCAATTTGAATCAATTATAGAGAACTTAACCGTTACAGCAGGTGCGGCTTTGGGTAGAATCTTTACCCCAGTACTAAATGTGGGTAACTCCATAATCAAAGTAATTAATTCTATCTCAGAAACTTGGGTTGGAGGTTTTGGTCTTAGAGTAGGAGCTACTGCAGTAGTAGTAGGTACTATTGTTGCAGGATTTAATACTGTAAGAGGTATTATTAGGTCTGTTGGGTATTTACAGACTATTGCTACTGCTTCTACTGAAGGTATGTCTGCTGCAGCAATAAAAACTAATACTCAGTTTGCCATTATGGAAGCACACATGGTAAGGATGGTTAACCTTATGAGAACCATGGTTCAACTCCAAATGATGTCAAGCGGTATTGGTATGAATTCTGCTGGTAGATTTTATAACACTAAATCCGGAAGATATGTTAAGACACCAAATCCTGGAGTACCATTAGCAACTACTATGGCGGGTAATTTAGCTGGAGGGGCTTTAGCTGGAGCAGGTGCCCAAGTTGGTAGTCAAGTGGCTAGGCAAGGTGCTATAAAAGGTTTAACCTCTATAGGTGGTAGACTTATGGGATTACTCGGTGGACCCTGGGGATTAACAATTACTGTAGGTCTTCCTTTATTAATTGAGGGTATTAGTTACCTTAGTAATTCAGTAGATAGGAATACTGAAGCTCAGAATAAAGAGAAAGAAGACCCAACTACCATTAGAGCCCAGAATGAAGAGAGATTTATTAATGCTGTTAGGTTAGCTATTAAAGAAGGTATGAGAGATTCTCGTATCAATATCTCAGTAGATGGTCAAGCAGTTGGAGATTATGCTCCAGGTTCTCAACAAGATTTTACTGGAGCTGCATTTGTAATGGGAATATAAAACTAAAACACTATGGCTAGAGTATTAAATAAAGCAGCAGGTAAGGTTGTTGAAAAGTACAATGACCTTACAAGAGATACGGCAGGTGTTCTTACTGGTCCCCTAAATAAATTATGGAGAGCTCGGATATTACTCAATCGAACTATCTCTACTCTTCCAAAGGATGATTCTCAAAAGGGTAAACTCTATACTCCCAATGGAGTAATCGGAGAAGCTCAAATATCGTCTAAGAACCCTATTCTAAACAAACAACTCCAGGCTAAATGGAGAATGGAATTACAATTCCCAAGGTTAGAAGAAGGTGAAGGAGTAGACCCAGCAAAGGGGAATAAGAATACTACTAATTACAGAAACTTCGAGGCTAAAGCAGATGTTATATATCAGAATGAGGTAAGGATATATAATATGACTGTTAACCCCACTCAATATATTACCCTACAGAATAGACCTCCAGAAATAGACTTTAGAGGAGAAACCACATGGGCCACCATTAAATCAATGGGTCGCAATGTACCAATGTATCACTTTACTGGAGCTGAAGACATTATTCAATTCAATGTGTCTTGGTACTGTAATGACCCAGAAAATCCAGAAGAGGTAATCAATAAATGTAGGTTATTAGAGGCATGGTCTAAATCTAATGGTTACCAGGCTGCTCCTCCGATTGTTAAGATTGAGTGGGGGGATTCTGGTATATTCGATAACCACAATTATATCCTTACCTCAGCAACTTATACTCTGAAGAACTTTCAGAACGGTTATCGAATAAGGATACCCGGAAAGCCAGCTACTTTTGGTAATGGTAGGTTATTGCCTGCAGCAGCAACTCAAGAATTGATTTTCAAGAGAGTAAGTGCATATAACTTATCCTATGGAGATTTTATAAATTCCGATTCACTTAAAAAGACAGGAGGTATTAAATATGATTGATGTTAACCAATACCTAAAGGGAGCTAGCCCATATAATAATGCCTATGCTCTGAAATACAACGATGGGGATTATTCCTTAGAGGCTAAACCTCCAATAGTACCAGAATCCCCTAACGATATTCAACATACTGTTAAAGATGGGGAAACCCTACAAAATATTGCTTTCAGGTATTATGGTGATTCTGGTAAGTGGTACATCATAGCTGAAGCTAATAAGATACTGAATCCTTTTAAGGAATTAGAAATGGGAACCCTAATAAGAATACCGACTTATGGCAGCTAAACAGAAACCTATATTGTATAAGGGGATGGGCCAACCATATTTGGCCCTTTTCAATTTTGGAGGTATGCCTATAATGAATCCAATTACAGGTATACCCCTTGGAGCGTATATAAGTACCTGGAGTTATAGATATGATGAAGAAAAAGAAAACTTGGCTACCATTACTTTCGATACGGGTAATCCTGATACTGTAGATATTGCCGAGATTCAAGAGAACCAAAACATTTGTCTTCAATGGGGATATATATACCCAGATGGTCAATTTATATCTGGGCCCATAAAAATAATTAAGGTAAGGGAATTCGAAGCCGTATTTGATTCTACAGGTACTCATGTAACTATTAAGTGCATTGATTCTTCGGGAGATTTAAGATATCAACCTGCTTATGTCCATTCGGATATGGAAGGCTATAAATTATCTACCTATTTAGACAATGGCTGTGGGAATGCCACTGGTGTAATCATAGAAATATTTCAGTAATGGAACAACAGATAATAAGTAATAAAGTATACGAGTCACTACAGGTACCCACAGAGAATACCCGTACTACTACTGGTAAAGTACTCTATGCTAACAAATACAGTGGAGTAGCAGAAGTAGCTATGCCAGAAGACTTGAAAGCTTTAATTGATAGTGACTTTGGATTAGTGGGCAAGAACGTCTTAGTTCAATTAGAACAGAAGATGAAAGGGTATACTAATGGGCCATGGTATGTGGATTCAAGGGATGGTGTTATCTATATACATAATCGGAAATTCCATGAAGAACCGGTATGTACTTATACATATCAAGGAGAGAATGGGGAAGTACTTAGAGTATCTTTTGCTACTCAGGAAATAACTAAAAGAGTTAAAGCAGTATTAGCTCCATCTCTAGACCCAGATAGTAAAGATTTATCTGTATTATCAACTAACATAAATGAACCAGAGGATAAGCCTCCATTAGCTTTAAGACCTCCTGTGGCTCAGGTAGATAACCTTATGGTGTCTAATATTACTGGCAATGGGTTTGAAGATTATAGAAGTCATCCTACTACTCCTACAGAGGTAATGGATGCTTGGGACACTCAGCTTCAGTATAACATGGAAAAAACTGCAGAATATAAAAAGCGGGTAGAGGAATATGAAGCAGTTGGTCCAGTAGGTGCTTATGAAGCAGGTAAGCAAAGAAAATTCGATGAAATGTCTACCGAAGAAATACGAGCTACCATTAATCAAGCAGCTAATGAGTTACCTGACGATAAGAAGAATGCCCTTAAACAAGTGCTAAGAAATTCTAAGAATGGTAAAGAATTAGAAGCTAATCTTAAGAAATTATTAGAGTACGAAAGCTACCTTTTCGAAGACGAAGATGGTATGAAATTTATGGTAGAAGAGTATGTAGACCCCTTAGATTATGACCCAGAGGGTTATACCTCTAAACAAGCAGGAGCGGGTATAGCTTCTGGTATCAATTTTCAAGCTGGAATATTACCTGCTTCAGAGAGAGGTTTCGAAGCTTTAAAGAAAGACCCCTATACTGAAGTATTATCCGATATGGAAGTTGATACTACTAAGGGTTATGGTCAAAATCAATATGGTAAGAGGGTTAAGGTAAGACATATGAAAAGGGTAAATCTCAAGGTACCTCTTTATAAACTTTACCATAATTTATTTAGTAGATACGGTGGTGCCGATAAGTATGCTTGGGCAGCTAATGCTAATGCCAATGGTGGTTTAAAGCAAACTGAGAAAAGGTTAGTATGTCAACTTCAGGTAGTAGGTAGACCTATGCTAGCAACTTCTCAAATAATCCGTATAGATAACGTAGGAAAACGTTGGTCAGGGCTTTGGTATATAAAACAATGTACTCATTCTATGGACGCTGGTCAAGGGTATATAACTAATATGGAATTAGTAAAGAACAATTCCAAGTCTGGCTCTGTAACTTCTAAAACTGATTTATCTACTCAAAACATTGTAGCTAATGATGCTAAAGCTAATGCTAAAACTAAAAAGGGGCAAGATAAAAAAGCCCTAAGTACTTCTCAGAATCTTAATCTTAACTTTACTTATAATGAGAAGGTATATTACAATGAGCATTTCTTAAATGATAAGGGAGACATAATTGATATCAAGGGTCAAGCTGAGTTCATTAGAAAGAAAGCTTATTATACGGAAGTAAATGCCGATAATCCCCAAGCCTTGGCAGAGGGTATAGTGTTATCTACAGGTAATACAGTTACCTCTAAGGGTAAGTTAATTCCTGGTGAGATATCAGTTAAACAAATCCAAGTGCCTGAAGATTATAAGGTTAAGTTTAATTATATGGCCATAGCTAAGCGAGTATACCGAGACATAGCTAAAAGGCATAAGCGAATTGCAAGTCAAATCTATGTAGAAAAATAAGGGTATGAGTTACGAAACAGCAAAGATAATAACCGACGAAGGCTTAGAGGGTCTTGGTCGGTATTACTCTGTTTATCGTGGCATTGTTATTGATAATAACGATGTAGAGAAACATATGAACAGGGTAAAGGTATGTGTTCCAGAGGTAATGGGTGGAGTATTTGC
>OBDM01000166.1_pt1 | contig 35491 bp, 30 predicted proteins | sample 1518281 | NCBI WGS metagenome assembly OBDM01 (sample SAMN01760942, study PRJEB22395) | human gut metagenome | reverse complement strand
TAAGATTAAATTATATTTGTTTTATTCTGAATAGAATTTACTTTTTTAATTAACTATAAAATAATTTCCCTGTACAAATTAACGGATATATTGACAATATATATGAAAAAATGTATAATTATGGTAATTTGACACATTAAAAATAATGCTTATTATTAAAAATAAATTATATATGTTAGGAGTGAGTGAAATATGTGCAAACTTCATCATGTTGCTATTGCAACGATAGATTTTGAGGAATATAAAGAATTTTTTGAAAAATTAGGAATGACCATACAAAGAGAAGTGGGAGAAGCACCAACAAGACAACTTTGGTTCAATGAAGGAATTCAATTAAAAGAGGTTAGTTCTTTAGAGTATGGGACAAATGTAGATCACATTGCATTGGGAACAAAAGATATCGAAGGAACTATTAAAATAGCTTTATCAAATGGATGTAAATTAGACTCACGTGGTAACAACTGGTTTAATCTTTCTAATGGAACTAAAATTGAGCTAATGGAAGAAGAGTAAAAGAAATCAGATTATAGAAAAAATATATATTGTAATTTGTTATATAAGAAAAAGTATATGATAGAATTGTGCGAATAGGAGAAAATATGAAAATAGGGATTATAGGTATAGGATTTGCCGGTCAATTACATTCAAAAGTAATAGAAATGCTTGACACAGATATTTTATATTATGTTTATGATGTTACGCTAAATGCTGCACAAGAATTTGCAAAAGCACATAAATGTCAAGCTGTTAACAGTCTTGAAGAATTATATGAAAAAATAGATGCTGTTATTATAGCAACACCGACTTTTACACATTATAATTTAGTAATGGAGGCAATTCAAAAAGGAAAACATATTTTATGTGAAAAACCTATGGCGGTTCGACTATCAGAAGCAGAAGAAATGCTAGAAATGTCTAGAAAAAAGAATAAAATTTGTGCAATAGGTTTTAATTACCGTTTTTTCGAAATAACAGAAATTTTAAAGAAACAAAATCAAATAGGTGAAATGTACAATATAAAAATATTAATAAAAAGGCTTTTTAGAAATGATTGGCATAATAAAGACAATGGTGTTTTAGCGGATTTAGGAATACACCTTATTGATTATATAACTTATTTGAGTAATCAAAGTATAAATCTGTCTACTTGTAAAGTAAAAAGAAAATATATAGAAGGCTGGGACTATGATTCAAAAGTATTAGGTAAAACAGAAAAAGGAATACCTTTTGAGTTAATTGCATCAAGAACAAAAAATCCAGATGAGGTTCAATTTAATATTGAAATAGTAGGAACAAAAGGTACATTTCGATATAATTCAAGAAAAGAAACAACTTATGAAATAGAAAAAGACAACATTTCATGTAAATATAATTTTGAAAAAGAACAAAAAACAGAAGGTTTTTTCGATTTTACGGATTCAATATTGAGGCAAGATGAGGCTTGGCTAAAAGCGATATCAAGTGAAAATGTAAAAAATATTGCCACATTTGAAGATGGTTTTCGTGCTCAAAAAGCACTAGAATTTTTTCTTTTAAAAAAATAGGAGTGTTAGAGGGGATTTTATGAAAAAAATATTTATAGCGTGTCCTATATCAAAATACATAAATGGAGATAAATTTATCAATAATGATTTTAAAATTTTTATTGAAGAATTATACAATGTTTGTCAGAAACATGCTTCAAAGGTTTTTCTTGCTTTACGAAGAGAAGAATATGGAAAAAAATTGATGAAAGATACTTGTACGGAACTTGATTTTGAAGAAATGAAAACAACTGATTTGGTGGTTGCAATACCAGAAGACTCAAAAGGAACAGCGGTAGAACTTGGTTGGGCTAGTTGTATGAAAATGAAAATTTTACTTCTTCTTGATAGTAATCAAAGATATACACCTTTAATTTCAGGATTAAAAGATATTACAGATGTAGAAATAATTTGGTATGATGGCAATTTAAATAGAGATGTTTTAACTAATATAGATAATATGATTAAAAAAAAGAGTAAAGAATAGAGGGTATTTATATGAACAAAATATTTATAGCATGTCCTTTCATTAAATTTATAAATGGAACAGATTTTATAAACAATGATTTTCGACAATTTACAGAAGATTTGTATGATTTATGCGCTAAATATGCTTCAAAAGTGTTTCTTGCTTTAAAAAGAGAAGATTATGGAGCTAAACCACTTCAATCTTATTCTTGTTCTATGGATTTAGATGAAGCAAAAAGTGCAGATCTTGTCATTGCTATTCCAGATGACTCTATGGGAGTTGCAGTAGAACTTGGTTGGATGAGTGCTATGCAAAAACCAGTGATACTTGTATTAAATAAAAATCAAACTTATACACCACTGATTTACAATATTAATAAGATTACACCAGGTAAAGTGATTTTTTATGAAAATGAAGAAAAAAAATCTTTGCCAGATATAAAAAAGGTATTGGAATATTATAAAAAGTTAATGGATGGGGATGAAAAATAAAATGAACGATATAAAAGTTTTGTATCTTCGAACAAATCAATATTGTAATGCTCACTGTTTTATGTGTGATTTTTGGAAAAATAGTAAGAGTGAGATTACAGAAGAACAGTTTGAAAATGTATTGAATATGTCAAAAACTGTTGAAATGATTAGGTTTACTGGTGGAGAACCACTTCTTTGTAAAAAATTACCAGAATATATTAAAAAGTGTCATTCAAGAGGTATAAAAACCTCGATTATAACTAATGGATTGATTTTAGATGAAAAACTAGATGTATTAGTAAAAAATGGTTTAGACCAGATTGTTATTAGTGTTGATGGTAGCACATCTGAATTACATGATAGATTAAGAGGGACAAAAGGTCTATGGAAAAAAATTGATATGGTATTAGAACGTATCGAAAAGGAATATCCTTTGTTACATACACGAGTAAATACTGTTGTGAGTGAAGAAAATATATCGGATATTGCTAATATTGCTAGATGGCTTGACAAACATAATGTAGAACAATGGTCTATTATTCCAATTAAATTAGATAATCATAAGTGGTCTGATAAAATAACACTGGAAGATTTTAAACGAGAATACATTAATTTTCAAAAAACTATAGAAGATTGTAAAATACAATTGATGGGATATTCAGCAAATTGGGCAGGTAACATTGAAGAATTTTGGAAAGGAAAAAGTTATATTAGACCAAAGGGAAATTGTCATATTACACATATGGTGGCTTTTTATGATCCGTTTACAAATCATTTTTATCCATGTAATTGTATTCCGCATCGAAAATTGTCTTTTTGCAATAAACAAGAAGAAAAAGAGTGGTACTTTGAACACGGACATGAATATTGTGAAGGATGCGAACCGTTGAATGCTTATTGTGCAGACTTCCCAGAGAAAATTGAGAAAAATATTTTTAATTTTTAGGTGATGTTATGAAAATATTAGCTTGTGCAGTTGGATTTGGTCTTGGACCTAGTGGCAAACTTTGTTCAATTGTTAATTATAATAGTCAATATGAATGGTATGCTTGTGGAGATGAACTTGACTTATCTATCTATAAGAAAAATCCTTTTATAGATACCTGTTGGTCTAAAGATGAAAAGATTCTTGAAGATTTTATAAAAAAATATGATATTAAATATGCTATTGATGTTTTAGACCAAGATTTGGCTATATTTTTAAAAAATATGGGGCTTAAAGTGATTTATGTGGATAGTCTTCCTTTTATGTGGACAAAAGCAGATCTTATTCCATATGAAGTAGATTATTATTGTGCACAAAAATATCCAGGTTATTCTATGAATCCAGCCCTAGAACCAATTAAAAATTTTATATGGGTTAACCCTATTACTTTAGGAAAAGTGTCAAAACAAACGAATGGTGGTATTGTTATAAATTTTGGAGGACTTCATTCACCTTTTGGAGAAGGAAAAGAGTATTTTGAAATAATAATGAAAGCATTGCTTTCGGCTTTACCAAATAAAAATATTCATATCACAGGAGGAAAAAATGTTGTAAAATTGACAAAAAAATTGTTTCCAGAACTTCCATGTGCTACTTATACTCATGAAGATTTTTTAAAACTTGTATCTAGTGCAGAACTTTTTATTACTTCACCAGGATTAACAACAATATATGAGACTTGTGGAATGGATATAAAAACAATAATTATTCCACCACAAAATTTAAGTCAGTTTTATAATATATTAATTGCTGAAAAAATATGTAAAAATGTAAAAATATTAGAATGGAACTATAATAATTTAAGTTTGAAACACCTTAAGAGCTTTAATGACAGGACAGAGGAAGAAACAGTGAAATATATATATGAACAAATTAGTAATCTTTCTGCTGATGAAAATTATATGACTAAATTTAAACAATATGTGTCAAACATATTAAAAGATGATTTTATAGTGAATCAAGTTGAGAACTTTAATGGAAATGGCGTAATAGAAATATCTGAAATTCTTTGTAAAATAATGAAGGGGAAGTGATAATATGATAATTATGGGGATTAATTTTTTCTTTGAACATACATCAGTATCTATAATTAAAGATGGAAAATTAGTTTTTTCTGCAGAAGAAGAAAGATTTAGTGGTATCAAAGGAGGAAAACGCTATAGTCCGTTTACGGTACAGTTTCCGTATAAATCAATGTATGCAGCACTTGAGTATTTAGATATTAAAATAAGTGATGTAGATGTCATCGCACTTTCTTACGATAAATGGGAGCACTTTAAGGGAATGTTTTCTAAGCGTTGGTCATATTATGATGATTACTATGCTCTTAGAGCACTTTTTCATACAAAACGTATTTTATCTAGTGATTACGAGATGTTTCAATATATGTCAGATAGACTAACACCATATGAATTACAAAAAATACCAATTTTATCTTTTGATCATCATTTATCACATGCGGCTTCAGCATACTGTTATTCTGGTTTTGATGAAAGTCTTGTATTTGTGGCTGATTGTTGTGGAGAAAAAAGTTGTACTTCACTATATATAGGAACAGATAAAGGATTAAAAAAGATAGTTTCCTTTGATATACCAGATTCTTTGGGAATTTTCTATTCAGTAGTAACTAAACATCTTGGTTTTAATACTTTTCAGGATGAGTTCAAAGTAATGGGACTTGCTTCTTATGGTGAAGATACTTATAGAAAAGAATTTGAAAATATAATTACTTTTGATGAAAGAGGACATTATAAATTAAATGAAAATAATATGTTTAATTTAAAAGCTTTTTTAGGATCAGCTCGTAAAAAAGGTGAAGAAATTACTCAAAGACATAAAGACATTGCTAAGACATTACAAAGTATTTTAGAGGAGATACTTATAAATCTATTTACTTATTATAGTAATAAGACAGGAATTAAAAAACTTTGTATGGCTGGAGGTGTATCATTAAATTGTGTAGCAAATGGAAAAATTCATGATGCAGGAATTTTTGATAAAATATTCGTTCAACCAGCATCAAGTGATGCAGGAACTTCTATGGGAGCAGCAGCACTTGCATGGCATAAATATACAGGAAATACTCAAGTTCAATTTAATAATATGTATCTTGGAACAGAATATTCAAATGATTTTATAGAAAAACAGATTAAATCTGCAAAATTAAATTATAATTATTTGCCAGATAAAGAGTTGATTAAGTTAATTGCATCTAAAATAGCAGAAGGTAAAGTAGGAGGAATATTTAGAGGAAGAATGGAAGCTGGACCTCGTGCACTTGGAAATAGAAGTGTAATTGCAAGTCCCAAAGATAGTGATATGCTTGAAAGAATTAATCACATAAAAGGAAGAGAAATGTTTAGACCAATTGCACCTATTGTAAAAGAAGAACGATTTGATGATTTCTTTGTTGGAGAAAAAAATCAATATATGTTATTTACTTGTACAGTAAAACAAGATGCTAGGGATAAAATACCAGCAGTTACGCATGTGGATTATACTTCACGTGTTCAAACAATGACATCAAAGTCAAATCCATTTGTTTATGGAATTTTAGATGAATTTGAAAAATTAACAGAAATACCTGTTATTATTAATACTTCACTGAATTTTCGTGGAAAACCTATTGTGGAAAATCCAGTAGAAGCATTAGGAAACTTTTATTCATCTGGACTTGATTTTTTAGTAATTGGAAATTATTTTTTGGAGAAGTAATATGGAAAATATAAAATTAAATAATCAATATATTTATACAATGGAGAAAAAAGGTCGTAAACTCTTTTATAATAATATTAATGGAAAACTTGCAATAGCTGAAAAAATACAAGATTTGGGAAAAGATTTTTATGAACCAGCACAAGATATTAATATTGATTTAGATGAAGTTTGTTATGAGCAATTGTATCTAGCAGTATCAGAAAGTTGTAATTTTCGTTGTAAGTATTGTAGACAGAAAAAAACTCCTGAACTTGTTAATATGACAATAGAGGAAATAAAAAATGCTATAGATATGTTTTATTCTGTTGCAGTAAAACCAAAGAGTATAGTCTTTTTTGGTGGAGAACCACTTTTAAATATGGATGGCATCAGATTTGCTATTGAATATGTTCGTAGTTTTGATTCGAAAGTTCAATTTTCAATGGTAATTAACGGTTCTCTTTGTACAAAAGAAATTGCACAATTTTTTGCAGAACATAAAGTAGAAGTAATAGTGTCTATGGATGGACCAGAAGAGTTTCATAATGAAGCAAGAATAAATGTTAATAAAGAAGGAACTTATAAGTTAGCCATTAGAGGATATGAAAATTTAAAGGAAGCAGGATGCAAGACAGGAATCTCAGCAGTTATAGGACCTCATAATGAAAAACATTTTGACAAATTAATTGATTGGTCTATAGCACTAAAACCTAATAGTCTTGGATTTTGTTTGCCTCATGGCGATGAAGACAATTTTGCAATGAAACTTTCATCTTTTGAAGAAGTTCATAAAAAGATGATTGAAGCATTTGACATTCTTCACAAAAATGGAATATATCTTGTTCAAGTAGAACAAAAAATGGATGCTTTTATTTCAGGACATTCGATTCCATATGAATGCAAAGCATGTGGGAAACGTATTGTAGCATGTAAAAATAAAAAATTTGGGATTTGTGAAGGACCGATTACTAAACCTGAAATGTTTTATGATAGTATAGACAAGCTCCCTGATTGTATTCATGAATACAAGAAAACATCTCCATTTTATAATAATTCATGCCGTTCTTGTATAGCATATCGTATTTGTGGTGGTGGTTGTGTTTATGATAAATTAACACGTTTTGGTCGTACAGATATTCAAGATGAATGTCGTTGTGGATTAAATAGAATGATAGTAGAAAAATCAATGGAGTACATTTTAGAACATTTGCCAGAATTTAATAGTAGTCATATTTTAACTAAAGAAGATAGAAAAATGTTACGTAATAAACTAACCATATAATAAGTAGTAGTATAAGGTGAGAAATATGAATTTTTCAGATGAAGAAGAAAAAGAGTTTGTCCAGAAAATATTTAAAGAATTTGATAAAGAAGAATATTTGAATAGTAGTTTTATTGGAAATGGACATACAGGAAGAGTTTGGAAAATTTCTGATGATTTGTGTGTGAAAATTGGAAAAGAAATTTGCCATACAGAAATACCAGAGAGCTTCAAAGAATGTGAAAATCTTTGTGTTCCCTTAAAGACTTTTATATCGAAGTCAGGAACATATATTGGTGTCGTTCAGAGGTTTTTAAATCTTCCTAGCATACAGTATTTAATAAAAAATGGTATCAAGCTAACAGAAAAGCAATCAGCAAAGATTTTGTTTGATATCTTGAAAGGGTTAAAAGTAATTCATGAAAATGGATATGTACACCGTGATTTTTATCCAGGAAATATTATACTTACGAAAAAAGAAAAAAATATTATGGCAGTAATTATTGATTTTGATGAAATGAGACCAATAGCACCAGAAACAAAAGCGTGTTTTCAATACAACGGATATCAAGCTCCTGAAGTCGTTTTTAACAATGATGTTTATGATGAAAAATCAGAGATGTTCGCATTTGGAATTACTTTTTGGGAATTAGTAGTTGGAAAATGTCCTTTCGGTGGGTATAATTTTTTCGGTAAAGTAATTGAAAATTCTTGGGATAATTATATGCAAAATCCAGAGTTATACAATAATAGAGTCAAAAGTGCACTAAACAATCTACCTAATTGTTTAGAAAAAGTAGAAGGAGTTTCTAATGAATGTACAAATTTATTACGTTTATTGTTAGATTTTAATAAGGATAATAGAATATCCGCAAAAGAAGCACTTGAACATCCTTTTTTTAGAAGAACATTAGAAAATGAATATCAAAATATAAAATAAAATGATGTGAATAATAAAAATGTGTTAAATATGCTAGATATGGAAAGAGATTAGTAGTACTCAAAATTTATAAAATATTGAATGATTTGTGATTTATATATTATATTATTGGAGGAAATAATGGATAATAAAATAAGAGTATGCCTTATTGGCTCAGGATTTGTAGGAAAAAAACATGCGGCAGCTTATAGAAATCAGTATAATGCAAAATTACAGGTTGTATGTGATACAAATGAAGATTCAGCTAAAACTTTGGCAGAAGAGTACGGATTTGAACGAGTGGAAACAGATTGGCATAAGGTAGTGTCGGCAGAAGATGTTGACTTGGTTTGTGTATGTGTACCAAATAATGCTCATTTCGAAATAGTTTCAGAAGCTATAAAATATGGGAAACATGTTAGTTGTGAGAAGCCACTAGGTTTAAATAGTAGTGAATCAGAAAAACTTGTAAAGATGGCTAAAGAAAAAGGAATAATTGCAACTTGCTGTTATAATATAATTCGTGTTCCAGCAATTACATATGCACAGAAAATAATTAAGTCAGGGAACTTAGGAAAAGTAGTTTGTTTTAGAGGAAGTTACGATAATGACAGACTAGCTGATCCAAATGCACCTTTTGAATGGAGAATGCTAAAGAAAAATGCAACAGGAGGTTCTCTTTGTGATTTAGCAATAAATATTTTAGCGGTATCACAATTTTTGGTAGGAGATATTATATCAGTATGTGGCATGACAGATATTGTTCATCCTAAACGAAAAGATGGTAAAGGAAATTTAATTGAAGTTGAAAATGATGATATTGCCCAATTTATATGTTCATACAAAAATGGAGCAATGGGATATATTTCATCTAATCGTGTAGCACCTGGAAGCAAACAAGATATGAGATTTGAAATTCAATTTACAGAAGGAACAATTAGATTTTCTTTGGAAAGAATGAATGAAATCCAAATTTATCGATTTAATGAAAATGGTTTTTCAACTGTTATTTCAGATGAAAAAGAATGGTTCTGCACAGGATATGAAGAATTGAAAACAATTGATGCACATGAGTTTTTGAATAATATAAAAAATCAAAAATCTTCTGATACTGATTTTTGTTTTGCTACGAAAATTGATTATGTAATAGAAAGTGTTTTAGAGTCTACAGAGAAGAAGACATGGATAAATGTTAAATCTAGTTTTATAGAGTAGATGTATAAAAATTAAAAAACTTTAATTCATTAAATAATAAAAATTAAAGGTTTTTCTTGTGAAAATGAGCTTTTTCTTATATATAAATGTAAAATAGAGCTTGACATTAACTAATAAAAAGGGTATATTCAAATAGAAATTGTAATTAAAGGAGCTGATAAAGATGAGTAAATTTACAAAGAAAATGGTCGATAGTTATGCTGACAAGTTATTAATCGGACTAACTCCAGAAGAAAATAAACAAGTTTTAGAAGAGTTCGAAGTTATAGATAAGAACTGTGATGTTGTTAATTCAATTCCAAATATTAGTGAAGTTGAGCCAATGACACATTGTTTAGATGACTTTTGTGTTGAACTTAGAGAAGATATTGCAGAAGAATCTGTACCTATTGAAGAGTTGCTTTCTAATTGTGGAGAAGTTAGAGATAGAGAAATAGAAGTTCCAAAGGTGGTGAAATAAATGAAATATATGAATTTATCTATAGAAGAACTTCATGAATTATTAAAAAATGGAGAAGTAACTTCAAAAGAATTAATTGAAGAATCATTAAAGTTATCACATGAAGTTCAAGAAAATTATAATGCTTTTGTAACGATTTTAGATGATGCGAAAGAAATGTCAATAACTGATAATGTATTATCTGGAATACCATGTGGAGTTAAGGATAATTATTCTACAAAAGGTGTTTTATCTACTGGTTCATCTAATACATTAAAAAATTACATACCATTTTTTGATGCTACTGCTTATGAAAAACTAAAAAATGCAGGGGCAATTATGGTTAATAAAACTGTTATGGATGAGTTCGGTATGGGGGGAACTGGAACTACTGGACATACTGGAATTGTAAGAAATCCGTGGGATTCAACAAGAATGTGTGCTGGTTCATCTTCTGGTTCAGCTTGTGCTGTTGCTGCTGGAGTCTATCCATACGCTACAGGTTCAGATACAGGAGATTCAATTAGAAAACCTGCGGCATATTGTGGAATTGTTGGATATAAACCAACTTATGGTATGATTTCAAGGTATGGATTATTTCCATTTGCATCATCTCTTGACCATTTAGGAGTATTAACTAGAAGTGTTAAAGATGCTGCAATAGTTGTGGATAATATGAAGGGAATAGATAAAAAAGATATGACTTCATGGGATTCTTCTGAAATTAATCTAACTAAATCATTAACAGGAAATATTAAAGACAAAAAATTATGTTATATTAGAGAAATATGTGATATTAATAATTATAATAATCCAAGTGAAGAGTTGACAAAGCATTTAAAAAACTTTATGGATAAAATAGAATTAATTAGAAAAAATGGAGTGCAAGTTGATGAAGTATCAATAGATCAAACATTATTAAATGCTATTGCATCAACTTATGTAATCATTTCTTGTGCTGAAGCAACTTCCAATATGGCTAATTTGACAGGATTAATATTTGGCCCACGAGGTGAGGGAGATAACTATATTGATATGATTAAAGATTATAGAACAAAAGGATTTTCTCCACTTATAAAAAGAAGATTTGTAATAGGCTCTTATGTTCTTCAAAAAGAAAACCAAGAAAGATACTTCAAAAATGCTCAAAGAGTGAGAAGATTACTTGTTGATGAATGGAAAAAATTATTTAAAGAATATGATGCAGTAATATTACCTGTTGGTACAGGGGGGGCTAAAAAATTAGAAACGAATTCTTTAGATATATTAACAGAAGAAACAAAGGTCTTAGAAGAACATTTACAAGTTGGAAACTTTGGTGGATTTCCTTCAATTACTATTCCAGATGGTTTTGTTGATGGAATGCCTGTTGCTCTAAATATAACAGGAAATTGTAAAACGGATGCTAATGTCCTAAATATTGCTTATGGAATAGAGGCGTTAATGAACTATAAAAATCAAGTAGCAAAGGAGGAAAAATAAATGTCTAAATATTATGCAAGTATCGGTCTAGAAATGCATTGTGAAGGTTCAAAAATTAAATCAAAAGTATTTTCTTCTGCAAAAAATGCATATAGTGATCTTCCAAATGAAAATGTGCTAGCAATTGACATGGCATTTCCAGGAGTTCTTCCGGTTGTAAATAAAGAAGCTGTAAGGATGTCTGTTATGATGGCATCTATATTACATGCTAGAATTCCTGAATATATGTACTTTGAAAGAAAAAATTATTTTTATCCAGATCTTCCAAAAGGATATCAAATAACACAAAATCCTCCAGAAGAATGTGTTGGAAATGGCGGATATATTGATATAGAAAGAGATGATGGAACTACTTTTAGAGTTGATATTGATAATTTCCATTTAGAAGAAGATACAGCAAGAAGCACACATCTTTTTAATACAACAACTTTAAATTATAATAGAGCTTGTGCACCATTATTTGAATTAGTTACAAAACCATGTTTACATTCTGCAGATGATGCAGTAGCATTTTTAGAATATATTAAAGCAATATATCAATATTGTGATATTTCAGAAGCAGATCCTAAAAAAGGTCAAATTAGATGTGATGTTAATGTTTCAATAAGTGATGATGAAAATACTTTAGGTACAAAAGTAGAAATGAAAAATGTTAACTCATTTTCTAATATTAGAGATGCTATCAATTATGAAATTGAAAGACAATCTGATTTGAAAGATGCTGGAAGATATGATGAAGTTGTTCAAGAAACTAGACGATGGGATGAAGAAAGTGGAAGAACAGTTCCAATGCGTAGTAAAGAAGATGTGTTAGATTATAAGTATTTTGTTGAACCAAATATTCCTAAATACAAACTTGATTCTAAGTGGATAGAAGAAATTCAATCATGTATTCCGGAATTACCTTATGAAAGAAAAGAGAAATATATAAATGAATTAGGTTTATCATCTAAGGATGCCAAAAAATTAATTAAAGATAAGGCTATATCTGATTACTTTGATACATGTATAAAATTAGGTATTGAAGCTAAAGAGGCTTGTAATTGGGTTAATGAAAATATTATTGCATATATGAATATGAATGAAATAAAGATTAATGATATATATTTAACTCCAGAGATGTTAAAGTTTATATTAGATAAACGAAAAGAAGGAATTATTTCTTCTAAACAGGCAAAAGAAGTTTTTAACAAAGTTTTAGATGAGAAAAAAGAACCAAGTAATTTTATTAGTAAAGAAAATGCTCAAATATCAAATTCTCATGAATTGGAAAAAATAATAGATGATATTATTAGTTCTAATCCAACTCAAGTGGCACAATATAAAGATGGAAAAGATAGACTATTTGATTTCTTTATAGGACAAGTTATGAAAAATACAAGAGGAAAGGCAAATCCTATTATGACTAAAGAGTTATTACATAAAAAATTAGATTAGAGAATTATAAAAGTATTAATCAAATCTAAAAAAAGTAATTGATTTTAATAATAAAATAGCCTAGATATTTTCTAGGCTAACATTATTTTGTAATACAATTTATAGTGTAAAATAAAGTGTGTAAGTTACTAGTAATAAAATGATATGGCATATTTTAAATTTACAGATAAGCTATTTAAAGGAGAGAAAATACAAATATATAATTATGGAAAATGTGAGCTTGATTTTACATATATAGATGATATAGTAAAAGTAATAATAAAAATAATGCCCCAAATACCATGTATAAGAGATGGAGAAGATGGTTTACCAATACCACCATATAAACTATATAATATAGGAAAAGGAAGTCCTGAAAATTTATTAGACTTTATTAATATACTTCAAGAAGAATTAATAAAGGCTAAAGTATTAACAAAAAATTATGATTTTGAATCACATAAAGAATTAATAGCAATGCAACCTGGAGATGTTCCTATAACTTATGCTGATACGAAGAAATTAGAAGAAGATATTAACTTTAAACCAAGTACAACATTAAGAGAGGGATTAAAAAAGTTTGCAAAATGGTACAAAGAATATTATATGTAACTGGAGTGATATACTATGAAAATTGCAGTTGCTGGAGTAGGATATGTAGGACTATCATTGGCAACTTTATTAAGTCAATATAATGAAGTTATTGCATTAGATATTGTAAAAGAAAAAATAGAGATGATAAATAGTAGAATTAGTCCTATTGCAGATGAATATATAGAAAAATATTTTAAAACGAAAAAATTAAATTTATATGCAACTTTGGATTATAAAGAAGCATTTAAGGAAGCGGATTATATAATTATTTGTATGCCGACTAATTATGATGAAGAAGACAATTTTTTTGATACATCATTAGTAGAAGATACTATAAAAAAAGTACACAATATGAAATTAAATACAACAATAATAATAAAGTCAACAATTCCAGTAGGATTTACAAGAAGAATGACAGAAAAATATAAAATGAAAAACATTATATTTTCACCAGAATTCTTACGAGAAGGTAGGGCTTTATATGACAATTTATATCCATCTAGAATTATAATAGGGGATAAGACTAAAAAAGCAGAACAATTTGCTAAATTGCTAAAAGAAGCATCATTAAGAAAAGATGTACCAATTAAATTTATGAATTCAACAGAAGCAGAAGCAGTAAAATTGTTTTCTAATACATATTTAGCACTAAGAATTGCTTATTTTAATGAATTAGATACTTATGCTGAAATAAAAGGATTAGACACAAATAATATAATAGAGGGAGTATGTTTAGATTCGAGAATAGGAGATTTTTACAATAATCCATCATTTGGATATGGTGGTTATTGTTTGCCTAAAGATACAAAACAATTAAAAGCGAATTATAAAGATGTACCTGAAAATTTAATTACTGCTATTGTAAATAGTAATTTAACTAGAAAAGAACACATTGTAAAAGAAATATTAGATAGGAATCCAAGTATTATAGGCATATATAAATTATCTATGAAAAAAAATTCAGATAATTTTAGAGCAAGTGCAATATTGGATATTATAGATATGCTTATAAGAAAAAATAAAAAAATAATAATATATGAGCCACAAATGAAGATGAACTATTATAAAAATTGTGAAATAATGAATGATATTAAAAAATTTAAAAAGATGAGTTCAATTATACTTGCCAACAGATTAGAAAGTGATTTGGAAGATGTTATGGGGAAAGTCTATACAAGAGATGCTTTTCATAGAGATTAATATCAAAATTATAGTAAATAGAGAGGAAGATATGGATACAACAGTTTATTTAATTAGGCATTCAGAAAAGTTAGATACCAAATATATGGATAAATATTACGAATGAAAAAAAGAAATGCTTGAAATTTAAAAACAATATTATTGTAAACAAAATATTCGAAGCACCAGAAGTTTTTAAAATAATAATTGATAAAAATGGTATTATTCAAAGTATAGAAAATTTAGAATTCAAATATTAAAATAAGTATGAGATATTCAGACTTTGATATAAAAATGTTAAAACGAGGTAGTTGTGTGATAGCGAAAGATGTCATGTAGCTACCTTAATTGTTATGTAAAAAATAATAAAATAGGTATATTGTAAAAAATTATTGCTAAAGGAATTTTTAGTAAATGTATATTTGGTTTATATTTTTTATAAATTTAGGGGAGAAAAATTCGGAGAAAATGCATGTATATATAATAGGGGGGTTTAATTTTATCGTTATAAATTTGAGAAAGGAGAGAGTATTATGCTTTAAATCAAAAATAAAAATATAGTGTTAACCTTTAAAATATAACCCTTCACCTCAACAATTTATATGTGAATAATAAAATTTTTAAAACATATAAATTGAATAAACAAATTAAAACGAGCAGGAGGAAAGTATGTGCGAATCATTTAAAATTAATGTGTATTTTGATGAAAAGGGTGAAGAATTAGAAAGCTTAATAGAACGTTTACTAATTGATATATTAGAGAAAAAATAATAAAAAATTTTTATCACTTCAGCATTTGAATTCTCTAAAGGATAAGTTATAATTTAAGCTGAATTCAAATTGTTTTTTATCAAGCATGGGAAGGAGGAGCAATGCTTGAACAAATAGAAAAAACAATGTACAAGGTAGCAATTTATATAAGATTATCTAAAGAAGATGTAGATAAAGGTTATGATGAAAGTGAGAGTATAAAAAATCAAAGAACATTATTAACAGAATATGTACAAAAATTAGGATGGAAATATGAATTAGTAGATATTTATATTGACCAAGGCTACACGGGAACAAACTTTAACAGACCAGCTTTTCAACGAATGATTAGAGATATTAATTCAGGAAAAGTTAATATGGTTGTAACAAAGGACTTATCTCGTTTGGGTCGTGATTACATAGAAACAGGAGAATACATAGAAAAATGGTTTCCAGAAAATAATGTCAGATACGTTTCAGTAACAGATGGAATAGATACTTTTGAAACAGCAAATGGTAACAATGATATTGCACCTTTTAAATCAATATTAAATGATATGTATTCTAAGGACTTGTCGAAAAAAATAAGGACAGCTTTACATACTATGCAAAAACAAGGTAAGTGGGTAGGAGGAAAAACAGCAATAGGATATATGAAAGACCCAAATGATAAAAATAAATTGATAATTTGTGAGCCAGAAGCTGAAATAGTAAAAACTATTTTTGATATGGCTATTTTGCGGAAATCAAGTTGGAGTTATAAGAGATTATTTGAATAGCAATAATATTCCTACAGCTAATAAATCAAGATATAATAAAGAATCGTTTTGGGAAAACAAAACAATAAAAAATATATTAAGAAATAAAGTGTATATTGGAATAACAGAGCAAAATAAAAGGAGCAGAATAAGTTATAAAAATAGAAAACTTCGACAAAATCCAAAGGAACAATGGAATGTTGTAGAAAATACACACCCACCAATAATAGATAAAAACGTTTTTGATAGGGTACAAAAAATGATAATAGTCCAAAGTTACAACAGAAACGAAAAGAAAAATATATTTTTATTAGATGGATTACTGTTTTGCTATGAATGTCATCATAAAATAGGGGTAAGAGGCAAAAAGAACGGACATTATTATATGGTATGTAACAATTACCGTAGAAACTCAAAATTAGGTTTATGCACATCTCATGGATTCAGTTATGAGAATCTAGAAGAAACGGTGTTAGATTATATCAAAAAATTATTTGAAGATATTGATAGCGAAAAAATAGAATTAAATATTAAAAAAAGTAGAACTAAATATGACTACGAAAAAATGTTAAAAAAGCTAGAAACAGAAGTAAAACTTATAAATGATAATATTGATCAAATGTATGTTGATAAATTAAATGGAAAAATAAGCGAAGAAATGTATGAAAGATTATTTAAAAAATTAAGAGATGAGGCAAAACAAAAAGAAAATGAATATATAGAGATAAAAAATATGCAAGACAATTCTAAACAAGATGATAGCAAAAATATAAAAAAGATAGTAAAAGAATTTTTAGAATTAAAAGAGCCAACACCAGAAGTGATGAAAGTAATTATCAACAAAATAGAAATACACCAAGATAAACAAGTAGATATAATTTTTAATTTTAAACAACTAAACAATATCACACAAAACTGTCTACTTTGACATCTACCAGAAGGAATTTCTATGGCAGTACCAATGAAAAATGGTGGTATGAACCCAATACGAGTAGTTTTTTATGTAATTTTATCTGGAATAACTACAGGAGTAGGTGCCTTTTTTGGTGGATTAATAGGTTCAATATCGCAAGCTATAATTGCGCTATGCTTAGCATTTGCAGCAGGAGCAATGATTTATGTAGTTTCGGGAGAGCTAACACCAGAAGCAAATAAGTTATATAGTGGTAGAATGACAGCAATTGGTAACATTTGTGGATTATTATTGGGGATAATAGCATTAAATATTACCTAATATGTTGAAAAATAAAAAATATAAATGTTATAATATTAATACTAAAGAAAAAGATAGGAAGTGAAACAATTGAAAATAATGTTTGTGTGCACAGGAAATACATGTAGAAGTGCAATGGCACATCATATGCTTGAAAAAATGATAAAAGAAAAAGATAATGTAGAAGTATATTCTTGCGGAATATATGCAGATAGTGGAGAACCAGCAACATATAGTGCAATAGATGTAATGAAAGAATATGGTGTTGATATGAATAATCATAGAGCAACAAATATTAAAGAAACAAAAATCGAGCAGATGGATTTAATATTATGTGCAACAGTATCTCATAAGCAGTTAGTGCTAAATATGTATCCTGAATTAACTGGTAAGGTATATACATTGAAAGAATATGTTGGAATTGGAAAAGAAGGAAAAAATATGGACATAAAAGACCCATGGGGGTGCAATATAGAAACATATAAACAATGTGCAGAAGAAATAAAGCAATGTTTAGAAATGCTGATAGACAATAATTCTAAGAAAGGAATATAAACAAAAATGCAGAATCTAATAGAAGGATTAAATGATAAACAAAAAGAAGCAGTCTTAGCAACAGAAGGACCATGCCTAGTTATAGCGGGAGCAGGAAGCGGAAAAACAAAAGTGTTAACACATAAAATTGCATATCTATTGTCAGAAAAAAATGTTAAACCATGGAATATATTATCAATAACATTTACAAATAAAGCGGCAAACGAAATGAAACAAAGAGTAGAAAAACTAGTGGGCGAAGCATCTCAAGAAATGTGGCTAGGAACATTCCACTCTATTTGTGTACGTATATTAAGAAGATTCATAGATAGAATAGGGTTTGACACTACATTCTTGATTTTTGATTCGACAGACCAAAGAACATTAGTAAAAGAATGTATAAAATCAATGAGATTAGATGATAAGCTTTTTACAGATAGAAGTGTATTATCTGAAATAAGTAACGGAAAAAATGATATGTTAGAACCAAAAGCATATCAAGTAAAATATAATGGAGACTTTAGAAAAGAAAAAATAGGAAAAGTATATGAATTATACCAAAAAAAATTGAAAGAAAACAATGCACTAGATTTTGATGATATTATAAACTACACAATTAAAATATTAACAGAAAATCCGGATGTTTTGGAATATTATACAGAAAAATTTAAATATGTACTTGTAGACGAATATCAAGATACAAACAAAGCACAATTTATGTTAGTATCTATATTAGCCTCAAAATATGGAAATATAACAGTTGTAGGCGATAATGACCAAGGGATATATTCATTTAGGGGAGCAGATATTACAAACATACTAAACTTTGAAAAAGACTTTCCGGGTAGTAAAATAGTAAAACTAGAGCAAAATTATAGATGTACAGGTAATATATTAAAAGCAGCAAATGCAGTTATAAAAAACAATGAAAACAAATATGATAAAAAATTATGGACAGAAAATGAAGAAGGAAAACTACCTTGTATCTATAAAGCAGAAGATGAATATGATGAAGCATCATACATAGTAAAGCAAATAAATATGCTTAAAATGGAAGAATATTTAAAATTATCTGATTTTGTAATATTGTACAGAATGAATTCACAATCAAGGGCAATAGAAGATATATTTAGACGAGAAAATATTCCATACAAAATTATTGGAGGACTAAAATTCTATGAAAGAAAAGAAATAAAAGATATAATTGCATATTTAAGATTAATATTTAATACTTCAGATAATTTATCACTAAAAAGAATTATAAATGAACCTAAAAGAGGCATAGGAAAAACAAGCCTAGATAATATACAAGATATATCTGATAAAACAGGTAAGTCAATGTATGAAATAATAAAATATGCAGAACAATATGAGCTAAATAGGGTAAAGGCAAATAGCATACAATTTGTGGAAGTAATAGAAGAGCTAAGAAAGCAAGTAAACCAAATTCCTATATCAGAGCTAATAAAATTGACATTAAATAAAACAGGATATGTAAAAGCATTAGAAAATGAAAATACAATTGAAGCGGAAAGTAGAATACAAAACTTGGAGGAATTTTTAACAGTAGCAATAGAGTTTGAGGAGCAAATGGCAGAAAACACATTGGCAGAATTTTTAGAGAGTATAAGTCTAACAAGCGACATAGATAATATGGAAGAAAGCGAAGATACCGTTACTTTAATGACTTTGCACAGTGCAAAAGGGCTAGAATTTCCAGTGGTATTTTTAGTAGGAATGGAAGAAGGAATATTTCCAGGATATAAATCAATAGAAGAAATTAAAGAATTAGAAGAAGAAAGGCGATTATTCTATGTTGGAATAACCAGAGCAATGCAGTATTTATATTTGACTTGTGCAAAAAGAAGAACAATATTTGGTTCTACAAGCTACAACCAGATGTCAAGATTTTTAAAAGAAATACCAAAAGATTTATTAGACGGTTATGAAGAAATAGACAATGAAGATAATAATTCATTTAAAGACTCAAATTATGGTTGGGAATATGGAACAAATTATGCAGGAAAAGTTAAAACATATAAATTTGACAATGTAGAGAAAATACCGGAAGTTAAAGAAAAAGTGGGGGCATTTCAGTTTAGAACGGCAGAGAGCTTTTTAAATTCATTAAATAAAAAGGCAAGTGATAGACAAGTGGATATAACTAAATATAAAGAAGGACAAAGAATCTATCATAAAAAATTTGGAGAAGGAACCATAAATAAAATAGAACAAGAAGGCGAAGATTATAAGTTAGACATACAGTTTGATAAAGTAGGACATAAAAGGTTAATGGCAAAATTTGCGGAATTAGAAATAATAGAATAACAAATTGAGTTATATGTAAATAAGAGCAGTTCAGTACACAGAATGACTGCTCTTAAACAAGGATGTCCAAAATTGTGCAAATGGAACAATTTTGGACTGTTCCTAATTGAGAAGTTCTGTTTTTACTGTTTGTATTTCTGTTATTGTTGCTGGTTGAGCAGGTTTGTAATAGCCTTTGTTTTGTGCTATTTTAAATAGCTCGTACTGAAAGCTTTCATCACTATTGCGTATTTGTTGTATAGTTTGTCTTAATTGCATATTTTCTGCTTCTGAAATGACTCCTTGATATGTTGTAAGACTTGCTTTTACTCCGTCTAAAACGTCGTTAACCATTGTTTTTTCATCCATTAAAAAATCCTCCTATCCATTTAAAAATGACATTAATTTTTGTTTAGTATTTAATGCATCTTGAGCTGATTTTGTAAAAATTTGCTTAATTTGTGGGTCTACTGCTTGTGAAGCATATGTGTTTAGTTTTTGATAAGATGTTTCGTGTGCTCCTATCAAATGTCTTAAATTCTGTAATTCTACTTGACTTAAATTTGGCATTTTCACCCTTCCTTTCATAAGTAATATAAAGATATTATGAACATTAAATATTCATTTTATACAATAAATTGAATAAAAATGGAAGAAAAACAGTATAAAAATGAGGAAAAGACAGTAAAACACTATGTAAGCACGTAGAAGAAAGAATTCAAGTTGAAGTTGTTATTGTAAAATAAATAAAAATGGTATAAAATAATACAGATTATAATGATAGGAGAGTGTTTATTATTAATATACTAAAAAATGTAGCTATATACTCAAGAAAAACAATAAAAATTCTTGTTTTAGTGGCATTAGCAGTTATTTTTATTGGCAGTATTGTGTTTTTTTACTACAAACCGACATATGCAGTAACATTAAATGGAGAATTTGTTGGATATACAGATAACAAAAGTAATATGCAAAAAAAGATAAATAAATATATAAATGCAGAAGAACAATCAAATGTTGCATTTATTCAAGTTGACCAAATGCCAGAATATAAGCTTTGCCTATTAAAGAAAAATGTAAATTGTAACGACGAAGAAATTTATGCAAAGGCTATAGAAGATGGGACAGCATATTATAAATATTACGCAATAACAGATGATAAAGAGGAAAAGGCTTATGTGGCGACATTTAGTGAGGCAGAAAAAGTTATTGCGGAATTAAAGGAAAAAGATAGTGATAACAAAGAAGAGTTAGGAATTGTAGAAAAATACGAGACAGAATTAAAAGAATTCACAGATGTTGAAAAATGTGTGGCTAAATTATATGTAGAGCCGCCACCACAGATAGTATACGCAAGTGTTGCAGGATATGCTTCTGGAAATTCAAATGCAAAAGTTGATATAGGAATTAGTTTAATACAACCTATATCTGGAATAATAACCTCAAGATTTGGACCAAGAACAAGAAACAACCATGGAGGACTTGATATTGGAGCACCAGGAGGGACACCTATAATGGCAGCAGCATCTGGAACTGTAACAACAGCGGGTTGGTTAGATGATTATGGATATTTGGTAGTAATATCACATGGAAATGGAGTTCAAACAGCATATGCACATTGTAGTCAAATATTAGTATCAACAGGGCAAAGCGTAAGTCAGGGAGAAGTAATTGCAAAAGTTGGAACAACAGGAAGGTCAACAGGAAATCATTTACACTTAGAGGTAAGAGTAAATGGAGTAAGATATGATCCACAAAATTATGTATATTAAAAGGATGTTAATTAAATAACATCCTCTTTTTTAGATATATGTTTATAAAATGCTATATGAGTTAATTGAATATATGGTAACAACCAAAGCATACCTATACCAAAGGTTAAAGATGCTAATAGAGCCCAACCAATAAAGCTTAAATCAAGTATAAAGAATTTCCAACGGTTATTTGTCATTAGTTCTTTTGATTTTGCAACTGCATCTTTTGGTTGTAATTCAGTTTCTTCAATAGATATCACATCAGACATTATATAGTAGTATGATTTTACTATAAGCCATATTAAAGAAACTGGGCAAATAATAGCTAAACAAATGACCAATACAGTAAGGTTTGCAGGCTGAGTCCAGTAAAAGACTATACCTAATGAAGTAAGAAGTATTGAAGAAATTATTAAAAGTATAAAAGGAACTAATAATTTTAAAAACACATTAAGAGCTACTTTCCAAGCTCTAGCAAAATTATTAAATCCTAATGTAAAAAAGTTAAATGCTGATGTATCTTCACCATTATAAAGCTTTACAAATTGGATTAATAAACCATATGCTAAAGGAACATTTATAATAGCAAAACCGATAGAAAGTATAGTATTAAGGCCGTTGAATGAATAGCTTAAAATGGTATTAAAAATAAAATTTATAGCCATATATGCAAGAGTTATACAAGCAGCTTTTCCCCATTTTCCAGATAGTTTTTCACGAGCTTTTGCTCTAAAACTTGATAAATTCATATATAAAATCTCCTTTCCTTTTTTATAATATTATGATATATTAAGTATATGAAAAAATCAAGTAAAGTAGTAGGAAAAAACTCGAAAAATGTAAAAAGGAGCAAAAAAGATGAATAGAATTATTCAAATAATAGCAGATGAATTAAATGTAAAAGAGGAGCAAGTTACCAATACTATAAAATTAATAGATGATGGTAATACTATCCCATTTATAGCACGATATAGAAAAGAAGTTACAGGAGGTTTAAGTGATGAGATACTTAGAGATTTAGATGAACGACTTAAATATTTAAGAAACTTAGAAGAAAGAAAACAAGAGGTAATTAAATCAATAGATGGACAGGGTAAACTTACAGACGAAATAGTACAATCATTGGAAAATGCCAAAACACTTTCAGAAGTGGAAGACATATATAGACCATATAAACAAAAAAAGAAGACAAGAGCAACAATAGCTAAGGCTAAAGGACTAGAGCCATTGGCACAAATAATATTTGAGCAAAATAATAAAAGAAATATAAAAGAAATCGCAAAAGAATTTATAGATGAAGAAAAAGGAGTTTTAAGCGTAGAAGAGGCAATTAAAGGTGCAAAAGATATAATTGCAGAAAACATATCAGATAATCCTAATTATAGAAAACAAATTAAAAGAATGTGCTATAGAGAAGGAATAATAATGGTTAAAGGCACAAAAGAAGAAAAATCGGCATATGATATGTATTATAATTTTAATGAAAAAGTAAACAGAATACCTAGTCACAGAATCTTGGCTATAAATCGCGGAGAAAAAGAAGAATTTTTAAAAATTAAAATGGAAAAACCAGAAACTACTATTTTAGAAATGATTAATAAAGATATTATAAAAGGTTCTACGCAATATACTAAAATGTTAGAAGAAACAATAGAAGATAGCTTTAAAAGACTAATAGAGCCATCAATAGAAAGAGAGATACGCTCTGACTTAACAGAAAAGGCAGAAACGCAGGCTATAAAAGTATTTGGAAAAAATGCAAAACCATTATTGCTAGCAGCACCGCTAAAGGGGCTAACTGTAATGGGGTTTGACCCAGCATATAGAACAGGCTGTAAAATTGCGGTAATAGATGAAACCGGAAAACTACTTGCTACAACAACTGTGTATCCAACAGAACCACAAAATGATGTAGAAGGAGCTAAAAAAGAATTAATAGCACTAATAAAAGAATACAATGTTAACATTATTGCAATAGGAAATGGAACAGCATCAAGAGAATCAGAAAACTTTGTGTCAGATATGATAAAGGAGTTAAGCAATGTTCATTATGCTATAGTAAGTGAAGCAGGAGCATCTGTATATTCTGCATCAAAACTTGCAACAGAAGAATATCCGGATATAAATGTATCTTTAAGAGGAGCAATTTCGATAGCAAGAAGATTACAAGATCCACTGGCAGAGCTTGTAAAAATAGATCCAAAATCAATAGGTGTGGGTCAGTATCAACATGATGTTGATCAAAAGAAATTATCAGAGAGTTTAACAGGAGTAGTAGAAGACGCAGTTAATAAAGTTGGGGTAGATGTAAACACAGCAACACCTTCTTTATTGTCTTATGTATCTGGAATTAATAAAACATTAGCAAGCAATATTGTAAAATATAGAGACGAAAATGGAAAGATAAAAGAAAGAAAGGAATTACTAAAGGTTCCAAAATTGGGAAAAGCAACATTTCAACAATGTGCAGGTTTTATGAGAGTATTTGATGGAAAAAATCCATTAGAAATAACAGCTGTTCATCCAGAAAGCTATGAAGTTGCAGAACAACTATTAAATATAATTGGCTTTAAAAAAGAAGATTTATTAAATAAAGAAAAGTTAATTATAATAAAAAATAAATTATCAGAAATAAAAACGCAGGAAACAGCAGAAGAGCTAAATGTTGGGGAAATAACATTAAAAGATATTATGCAAGAGCTTTCAAAACCAGGACGAGATCCAAGAGAAGATATGCCAAAACCAGTATTAAGGGCAGATGTATTGAAATTTGAAGATTTAAAAGAAGGAATGATACTAACAGGAACTGTAAGAAATGTAACAGATTTTGGCGCATTTGTAGATGTTGGAGTGAAACATGATGGACTAGTACATATTTCACAATTAAGCAATAGTTTTGTAAAAAATCCTTCAGATGTAGTATCTGTGGGAGATGTAGTAAAAGTAAAAATAATAGGAATAGATGAAGATAGGAAAAAAGCACAATTATCAATGAAAATCTAAAAAAACTGATAATATAAATAAAATACGGACATTTATTTGTCCGTATTTACCTATATTGTTCTTGAATTTTTTGTATTTCTTCATAATTTTTATTCAAAATATCTAAGAATACTTTAGCAATTTTAGGGTCAAACTGTGTTCCGGCGCACCTTTCTATTTCTGCTTTGACTACCTCTAAGGGTAAAGCATCTCTATATGTTCTTTTGGATGTCATAGCATCAAATGTATCAGCAACAGCAGCTATTCTGGCGAAATATGGAATATCTTCACCAGCTAGTTGAGAAGGATATCCTTTTCCATCATATCTTTCGTGATGATGTTTTACAATAGGTATAATATCTTGAAATACTTTTGCATTGCATAAAATATGTGCACCAATAGATGGATGATTTTTAATTTCAGAATATTCATCATCTGTAAGTTTGCTATCTTTAAGCAATATGCTGTCTGGAATTCCTATTTTGCCGATATCATGAAATAAGCCACCAATTTTTAAAGTATTAATATCAGAGTCAGATAAACCAAGATGCTGACCAATTAAAACAGAGTATGCAGATACTCTATCTGAATGACCTCTAGTATAAGGGTCTTTTGCTTCAACTGTAAATCTAAGTGTTTCAACCATGTCTAAATATGCCTTTTCCAGATCACTATAAGCATCTGATAATTCATTATTTATACGATTTATTTCATTTAATTGTTCAACAGATTTTATTGCAGCCTCAACTAATAGAAGCAATTGGTCAAATTTATCGCTTTTTTCACAATAACATTGTATATCCAATTTTCTTATAGTCTCTAATGGTGGAGCTAAATCTTTGTGTCCTGTTAGTAATAAAATGTAAAGTTCTTTATTAAATTTCCTTATTTCCTCAACAACTTTATCTCCATGAATAGGTGTCATCATAAAGTCTAATAGCATTAAATCAAAATGTTCTTTTTTTACACGTTCTATTGCTTGAATTGGATCAGTTATTCCTACAAAGTTATAACCATTTCTATTCAAAAGGACAGATAAAGAATCTAATACACCGCTATCATCATCAACTGCTATTATTTTATATCCTGTAGTGGTATTAGATTGAATATGCTTTCTCATAATATCACCTCTGTATTAAACAATACTATATTATAAAGTGGGGAAAAAATCAATAAGAAAGATGAAAAAAATGAAAAAAACTGTAATAAAAGTAAAATTTTACTTACATTACAGTTCTATTTTAACTATTGTGGTAATATAATATTAAATATTGTGCCTTTTCCTTCTTCTGTAGAATATGTAATATCTCCATTAAAATGTGCACGTATATTTGAATATGACATAAATAAGCCAATTCCAGTTCCATCTTTACCTTTAGTTGTTATCATTTCTTTAAATAGTTTCTCTTGAACTTCTTTAGGAAGACCGCCAGCATAATCTCTAACAGAAACAATAACATCATTTTTTTCTTGAGTTATAATTAAATCTATTGTTTGCCCCTCTTTACCTTTATAGGCCTGAATTGCATTTGATATCATATTATTTATAACTTGAACCAAACCATTTATATTGCCATGAATCATAAGGGAAGTAGGAACTTTAAGGTCTAAATTCAAAGTAATTAAGGCTTTTTTCAACTCATGTTTCATAAGAATGTCAACTCTTTTAGTAAGTTCCTCAACCGTAAATGAATCAACAGTATTTTCAGATAAGGCAACAGCTTGACCTTTAACAGCTGTAATAATATCTGACATATATTCTAAATATGATTTTATCTTAGAAATCCAATCCTTCATATCGTTTGCAATAGCCAAATGGTCATCAATAGTAACATCTTTGTCAACTATAGACTCCTCATATTCTTTAATTAAATCTATAAGACCCTCTGTAGCTCCCGAAATTGACATTATAGGAGATTTTAAGTTATGAGCAATACCACCAATCAATTGACCAAGAGAAGCCAAACGTTCCCTCTCAATTAAAATATCTTGGTTATCTTTAAGAGCTTGCATGTCTAATTTATGCTGAGTAATATCCTTAAATAGTAATAAAGTACCTAGAAAAATATCATTGTTATATAAAGTTGAAATTTCGATTGTAAAATATTTGTCTAGTGATTCTATGTGAATTTCAAAAGAAACAGTTTCATTAGAAGCCATAACTTTTTGAATAGCGTTTTGAAATCTCTTTACGTTTACTTTATATTTTTTATGTTCTTTAAAAAATGTAAAAATATCTTTTCCTCTAATGTCATAATCATGCAACCTGAAAGTTTTTAAAAAAGTCTCATTGAAATCTGACATAACTAAATAGTCATCTAATACAAGATAACTATCGGAAATCCTATTTGCAATTATTTGAACTGCAATTGGAGCAATTCCTAAGAATTGAAATTTAAAAATTGCAAATGCAAAGCAGATCATAGTAAGTGCAAAGGAAATAGGAGTTATATAAACAGTCATAGGAAGTATCTTAAAAGTTCCTAATATATTAGTTACCAAAGGAATACTGATTCCTAAGATAAGCAATAAAGATTGCTTTGAAAAGAAACCTAAATTTTTCGAAGTTGCTTTTATCATTTGGAAAACCCCAAGCAATAATAATGAATATGAATAAATATTGTGAACAATCATATAACTCCCAGGGACACCTTCATTTATATTGATGGAATAATGTTTATAAAAAAGATGATGATAATCATTTGTCCATAATACTATTAGTGATAATGCAGGAACTATAAAGAATAGCAGATATCTTTTTTTAAAAGTAATTTTTGTTTTAGCAAAAATTAATCCTGTAAAAAAGATTGCGACTGGCAAAAAACAAGTTCCTATATAAATAAACTTTTCAAAGTTCCAAGGATCCCAATTAAAGTTTTTACTTAGAATATCTTGAAATATTACACCTAGGCAAATAACCAATACACAGATCAAATCTACGCAAAAAAATGTCTTTAATTGGGATCTTCCTTTTGTCCTTAGAACATATATAAGAGTAATGACTATTGATAAGGCTGACAACATTAATAAAAATAATGGTATAGAAATTTTATCTAGCATTTATTTATCTCCTTCTATAAAATGTACTTTCTTAAAATAATCAAAACATTTATTGATATAGAGACTATCATAAGAAACCCAGTTAAAACCGACTTTATTCAAAAATTTATTTGTAAAGTCACAATCTAGTCTAACCTTAGAAGTATATGTGAACTTTTTGTTTTTGTCAATATCTTGTATGATTCCAGAAATAGTATCTTTCTTTTTATTGTCTTCCAATATACCTGTTATAATGTATGACATTAATTCATCAGTAACAGGAATAATCTCAAAGCCTCTATCTAATAAAGTATTATACAATAAAGGAGCAGGCATTAAATTCGGATTGTATATATGGAATACATTGCAAGGACTGCTATATTCTAGTATTTTTATTATTGCATCAGCACATAAATCAACTGGAGTAAACTCAAGAGCATGCTTTAAAGTTTCTTTTGGGAAAGCTCCAATTTCAATAAATGATTTCAGTCTTCTAACAAAAGCATTGTCTTTAATATTTTTTTGGAACATTCCATCAGAATATCTATTAGTGATATTACCAATTCTAACAATTTGGACATCTAATCCATCTTCAATAGCTTCTAAAACTGAAATTTCAGCTTTGTATTTAGTTGTACTGTAAATGCCTTTAATACTTTGACCAACATATAAATCATGTTCAGTAAATAATTTCGAACCTTCTTCTTCAGGAGTAGTCGTAAGTTCCTCTTTTTCTCCAAAACCAGATATACTAATAGTCGAAGCATGAATTAATCTCTTATTATTCTTCTTACACAAGTCTACTATATATTGAGTACCTTTTACATTAATATCTTCAAATTCTTTCTTTAATCCAAAATGCTTAACAATAGCACCAGAGTTGATAACAACATCAACATTAGACACAACTTCATTATAATCACTTTCAGATAAGCCTAAATTTTCTTTTACCAAGTCTCCTGCAACAACTTTTATTCTATCTTTACAATTATTATAGAAATCTTCTCCAAAATAGAAATTTAGATAACTGATAATTCTATCTTCTGGAGACATATTGCTCTTTGGTCTGATTAAACAATAAGCTGTACCTGATTCGTGTATTAAGAACGAATGTAGTATGTGAGCACCTAAATATCCAGTGCTTCCTATTATAAGGGCATTTCTAAAACTATACTTTTCAATTTTATCCAAGTTGTCAATAGAGTTTGCTTTTAAAAGATTATTGATTTTAGAATAATCATAATTTGCCATAAAATGTTCTTCAGGGCTTGGCAATTTCTTTGATAATTGTCTAATAGTAGGAAAGTTAAATATATCTGCATACTCAAATTCCAAGCCATATTTCAAAGCCTCTATTTGCATATTAATTGCAAGGATAGAATCTCCACCAATATCAAAGAAATTATCATCAACAGAAATCTTATCTGTTTTAAGGATATTCTTCCAAATTTCTAATAATTTCTCTTCGTTTGAATTAAGAGATCTAATGTCAACAGTTGCAGAAGCAAATTTGTTTACAACAGGAAGAGGAAGAGCTTTTCTATCAACCTTTCTATTAATGGTATAAGGCATTTTATCAAGCTTTATAATATAAGTAGGCACCATGTAAGGAGGCAAGAACTTTCTCAAATTTTCCTTAACTATATTCTCAGCCAAGTTATTATCTGCTACGTAGTAACCACATAAAGATTCTTTACCATCAAGAGAAACTTTATTAACTATTGCAGAAGTAACTCCTGGCATTTTTAACATCTCATCTTCTATTTCACCAAGCTCAATACGAAGTCCTCTTAACTTTACTTGATTATCTATTCTGCCTAAACACTGAACTTTACCATCAAATGTCCAACGGCCAATATCACCAGATTTATATATCTTTCCAGAACCAAAAGGATTTTTTAGAAATCTTTCGGCAGTCAATTCTGCTTTACCAATGTAGCCATCTCCTACTTGTATTCCTCCTATATATATTTCACCTATTACACCAATAGGCACCTGTTTCATATTTTTATCTAATATATAAATTTGTGTATTCAATATAGGTGGACCAATTGTAATTTCCTTTTCTCCATTTAGGTTTTGAACATTTGAAAGTATAGTAATCTCACTAGGACCATATATGTTATATATAGTTATGTCATCTGCTAATGCTCTTAGGTCTTGAACAAATTTTTCTGGCAAAGGCTCTCCACCAAAAACCATGTTTTTAACTCTTGCAAGAGCAGTATCAGGTTCTCTATTATCATAGTTTATTTTCATTAAACTTGGGGTAACAGTCATTACATCAACATTGTATTTTTTTATTAATGCATCTAAAAGTTTTGGATTTCTGTGCTCTGCATTATTAGCCATAACAACTTTCAAACCATGTGTTAAAGAAACGATAATTTCATAAACAAATATATCAAAAGGTGTAGAAGTTACAGAAGCAATAGCATGCTTGTTGCCTTCTTTTAAATAATCTAATACTTTCGTCATAGCCTGTACCATATTAGACATTCCTATTTGATTTAGCATTACACCTTTTGGTGTTCCTGTAGAACCGGAAGTATATATAATGTATGATAAGTCTGTTTCTTTAACAGAAACATTTGGATTAGAAGTATGTTTACCATAGATTTCGGTATTATCTAAGTCTATTTCTATAGAATTTTTAATTTGCGCAACTTTTTCACGCAGTTCTTTCTGAGTTAAAACACGTTCTATCTTACTGTCGTTAATATAATATTCGGTTCTGTCAATAGGGTAGGTAGGATCTACATTTAAAAATGCAGCTCCAGCTTTTAATATTCCTAGCATACAAACAATAGTCTCTAAAGAACGATTAGTCATTATTGCAATAATGTCATTAGGTTTTACACCTTTAGATATTAGGTAATGTGCTAAACTATTTGCTCTTTCATTAAGTTCCTTATAAGTTAAAAATTTATCATCACAGATAACGGCTACATCATTAGCATGCAATACAGCTTGCTCTTCAAAAATTTTAGAAACAGGAGCTCTGTTAATTTTACCATAAGTATTATTAAATTTATCTAATAACTTTTGCTCATCATCAGTTATAATATTAACATTTTGAACATCATCATTAAATCCTTCTATTATTTGTTTTAGAACAAATAGATAATGTTTTAAGAAACTTGTCATAGTATTTTCTTTAAATAAATCACTTCTATATTCAAGATTTATTTGATTAGACTTAGGTGCAATTTCTAATGTAATAGCAAATTTTGCAGTATTAGTTACAGTTGGAAGTATTTCAGCTTTGTTGTTAGTCAAAGTAGATGTATCTTCCTGGTTTTGATAAGTTAAAACTACATCAAACAAAGGATTTCTCGAATGATCAACAGTAACTTGCAAGTCTTTAACAAGCATATCGTAAGGATAAATCTGATGATCTAAGGCACCAGTAACAGTATTGTTTACAAAAGTAATTAAATCTGAAACTGATTGAGTTTCTAATATTTTTGTTCTCAAAGCAATGTTATTAACAAACATGCCAATAATATTTTGTAAGCATTCAATACTTCTGTTGACAACAGGACTTCCGATAACTATATCTGTTTGTCCAGTATATTTATAAAGAGTAACAAATAAAGCTGTTAAAAATACAGAATAAGTTGATACGTGCTGTTCTTTTGCAAAAGTTGAAACTTCGTCAATTATAGACTGCTCAAGATGATTATAAAGTTTTTTGCCGGTATAAGTTTGATTTGCTGGCACAGTATAATCAAAAGGCAAATTCAAAGTTTCAAAATCGAAATCCTTAAAACAATTTAACCAATACTTTTTATCATCAGAAAGCTTATCTTCATTTATTAAAGTGTTCTCCCATACAGAATAATCTGTATATTCCACTTCAAGAGGTTCAATGCTTTCACTATTATATAGCTTAAACAAGTCATTTACTAATATGTTTAGAGAAACACCATCCATAACAATATGATGAGAATCAAATAATAATAAGGTTTGTTTGTTATCTATATAATGAATTTCAGCTCTTAACAAAGGTGCTTTTTCTAAATCGAAAGGCTTAGCGAAATTGTTTACTAGCGAATCTATTTCACTGCTTGTATTGTTAAATGTTTCGACCGCAAAATCAACATTGTCTAAAATTTTCTGTTTTATTTCCGCATCATCAATAATAAAAGTTGTTCTAAATGAGCTTTGACTTTTTATGATTTGCTTAAATGCTCGTTCTATTCTGTCTCTATCCAAAATAGAGTGTACTATTATAGCACCCGGAGTATTGTACAATATGCTATTTTCTCCCGACATTTTTTGAGAGTAATAAATTCTTCGCTGAGCAGAAGATAGAGGATATATGTTATCCTTGCTTTGCTCATGAACAATTGAACTATGAACGTAGACACATGAAGAGTTATCCTTTACTAACATGCAAATTGCCTCTACATTACTAGCACTGATTATATCTCTTACAGTGATGTTGGTATTAAAGTGCTGATTCAATAAGGTTGAAAATTTAATTGCAGATAGAGAATCTCCACCAAGCTCAAAAAATGAGTCATACAAATTAACAGGGGAGCTATCTAAACAAAGAGATTTGTTTAGGATAAGCTCGACTTGTTTTTCAATTTCGTCTTTTGCAAAATATTTATCAGTAGATGAAGCACTAGAATAATACTCAAGTAGTTTTTTCGAGTCCAATTTTCCGTTATAGTTGATAGGAATTTTTTCAATAGAAATTATTTTAGTAGGAACCATATAATAAGGCAATTTTGTTTTTATATAATTTCTAACATCTTCTAAAGGTATAGTATTTTTACAAACTACAAAGGATAAGATCTTGTTTTTGTCAACAATAGAAACACTTTCAACAATGTCAGGAAATTCTAATAAAACTGAGTTGATTTCATCTAATTCAATTCGGTATCCATTAATTTTTACCTGCTTATCTCTTCTGCCTACATATTGAAGTTCCCCATTAGGGAGCATATATCCTAAATCTCCTGTTTTATAAACAGTATCATTTATTGAAGGAATATATATGAATTTTTCGGCAGTTTTAGCTTCTAAATTTATGTATCCTTTTGAAAGGCAATCGCCCGCAACACAAATTTCTCCAATAGTGCATTTGGGTTGAATCATGTTATTAGAACTTAAAATGTAAGCTCGACAATTAGGCATTGGACGGCCTATTGGTATTATAAAAGAAGTATCAGAATTTTCTGAAATATACATCTTAGATATGCAACATATCGTGGCTTCGGTAGGACCATATCCATTATGAATTTGCATATCAGGATTTAGAGATAGGTATTTATTTAAAGTTGTATTATAAATACTTTGTACGCCAACTAAAAGCTTAGCAAGTCTGTGATAGTCTCGTAAGGCCAAGATATTATATACAGCTTCTAATAAATTAGGAGGTATAAATGAAAAAGTTATACCATTTTTAGAAATATAATCTCCAAGCAATTCGGCATTAAATATACTATCATCAGCTAATAAGTGTAATGAAGCACCAAATAGAAGAGGAATAAATATCTCCTGCATACTTGCGTCAAAAGCAACGTTGGCAATACTTAATGCTACATCATTGTGACAAATAGAGTTATTAAAACGATTTTGAATACCATATACATGATTTATTAGAGATTTGTTAGAAACTCCGACTGCTTTAGGTTGTCCTGTAGAGCCAGAGGTGAAAATGACATATGCTAAATTATCACTTGACGTTTCTATGTTTAAATTTTCGGTAGACATAGATATATCGAGGTTCTCTATATTAAAAACATTATATGTTGAACTTATATTGTTACTATAATTTTTATGAGATATAACAAGAGGTGCATTTATATCCTGTAACATATAATTTATTCTATCAACTGGATATTGAGTGGATATAGGAACAGCCACGTTCTTACTCTTTAAGACTCCTAAAAGAGTAACAATATAATCTATAGATTTGTTCATATATATTGCAACGAAAGAATCTACTATTGAATTTGAAGATAGGTAATTTGCTAACTGATTTGATTTTTCGTTAAGTGCTCTGTATGAAAGAGTTTGATTTTCAAAAACTACGGCAACAGAATCCGGATTTTTAGAAACTTGTTCCTCAAACAAACTAATCAAAGTCTTGTCCATAGGATAATCCATTGTAGTATTATTAAAATCATTTAAAATCTGACTTTTCTCTTCTGGACTAACAATTTCTATATCAGAAACATTAATCTCGTTATTTGATAATACTTGATGAATCATGTTTTCAATACGATTATGTATATTATTAATGTCATTTACATCATATTTTGATGTTTTGTAATCGTAAAAAACATTTAAGCCAGTAGAGTTGTAATCCACCATATGAACTTGCAAATCATCAGCACAAGTACCATTAAATACCCAATGAGAATCACAATCAATCTCATCATTTACAGTATTTGTAATCTGATAAGATAAAACAACATTATATAAATTTGGAATACTAGAATCTAATTTTCTTAAATCTTCTAGTATGTTTTGATATGGGTATCTTTGGTGTCTTAACATAGATAGGCAACTTCTAGCCATAGATTTACTAAAATCTACGAAAGAAGAGTCGTTTAAAATATTTACGCGCAAAGGAACAGTACTAATGAACATACCATTAGTGTTCTTATCCGCAAAATCTAATCTATTTAAAATTGGCGTACCAATAACAAAATCATCTAAATTTGATACTCTACCAATATAAATCGAAAAAATCGACATGAAAAAATTATATATTGAAATTCTATTATTCTTACAAAATTCAGAAACTTTGTCCATAACTTGCTTAGAAATAGCAAACTTTTGCCTTTTAGCAGTACAAGAAACTTGATTAGAAGATTCTGCTGAAAAGCATGGAATTGTAGCAAGTTCAGGTACAGTATTAAAAACCTCAGCCCAATATTTTTTATCTTTTTCAAAACGAGGGCTATTTAAATACTCTTGTTCTTTTTTTATATAATTAATATATGAATATTCTACATCATCAGATTTAGTATTTTTTATCAAGTTGGTATATTCCTGAACAATTTCCTTGCAAAATAGGCCAACTGTCCAAGAGTCCGAAATAATATGATGCATAACAGAGATAACGCCACCAGTGCCGTCTGGTAATCTAAAAATTTTGACACAAAATAAATTAGAATTCTCCATAGAGAAAGTAGTTTGACACATTTTTTCTTCAATTAATAATAGCTCAGCCATGTCGTTTAAATCAATAATTTCGACGAAATAGTTTTCTAAACTAACAAAAATTTGCTTGATATTATTACCGTCTTTAGTAAGTTTTATATGGAAGTTATCATGTGCCAAAATAACATTAGACACAGCTTTAGAAAGTGCAGAAAAATCCAACTGCGTTTTTAAATGCACTGTACCGCCAATATTATTTACAGCCGTTCCTTTATAATATTGCTCCATGTTCCAAATATTTTTTTGTGGATTTGTTAGGTTAGTATGTGTCAAGTAATTGTTTGCGACATCCTTTAATGTTGATTTTTCTTTCATTT
>OBDM01000152.1_pt1 | contig 37742 bp, 30 predicted proteins | sample 1518281 | NCBI WGS metagenome assembly OBDM01 (sample SAMN01760942, study PRJEB22395) | human gut metagenome | reverse complement strand
TATCCGGCGTTTCCGTTCCGCCGCCATAGGCGGGGATCTCAATTTTCAGGGCGGTGCTCTCACCGCCGGAGGCGCTCACGACTACAATGTAGATATCGCGGGCATCCTCGGTCAGATTGCTGAGGGTGAAGGTCGTCTCACCTGCGCTGGCCGTACCCTTGGTGGTGGATTTCTTGATCTCATCCACCGTGGGAGCCGCTGCGCCGTGGGTCACTACCTTGTAGTAGTAGGTGCCCGCCTCGCTGGAGGTAAACTTCACGGTTGCACCGGTCTTGCTGGTGCGGGTGGCGGAGCCGTTGGACAGTGTGGGAGCGTTGGGTGCGGTGTACTTGATCTCCACCGTGTAGGTCTTGGTACTGCCATCCTCGGCGGTGACGGTGAAAGTATTGCTGCTGTTGGGGCTGATGCCGCACATGATATTGCCGGAAGACCATTTCATGTTTTCCGCTGCGGAGGCATCACTATAGCCTTCTGCCTGTGCCAGAGACACACCGGTGTAGTTGATCTGCATAAAGACATCCGTAGAAGTGCCGATCTTGTTGATCAACGCCTTATCCGTGTCAGAGGGCAGCGTGATCGTCCACGTCGTACCGCTCAGCTTGCCCTCAGCGATCACGGACTTATCGGCGTTCAACAGCTTGACGGCGGTGATGTCCTTCGTGGTGCTCTTGGTTCTGGTGATGGTCACCGTGTAGTCCTGCGTGGAGCCGTTCTCAGCCGTCACCGTGAAGGTGGCAGCCTTATCCAGCTCCATATCGCAGGCCTTGCCCTCAGCGGGCCAGTTGCCCGTATCGCCGGACTTCTTCACCGTGGCATAGTCGGAGACCGTCAGCTTCAGGATCATCTCGCCCAGCTTGCTGGTGTCGCTACCGGCGGGCAGGGTAAAGTCGATGGTCTTCTTGGCATTGTCGATCTTCACCGTGGCCGGAGATGTTGTATCACCGGCCTTCGCCAGCAGGAGTGCATTCGTGATCTCCTTCGCGCTGCTCTTGCCTCTGACAATGAGAACCGTGTACGCCTGCGTATCGCCGTTTTCAGCGGTAACAACGAAGGTCTTAGTCTCGTTCAGCTTCATGCCGCAGAGCTGACCGTCGGCGGGCCAGTTGGTCTCGGCACCCTCCAGCTTAATGGAAGCGTACTGAGAGCAGGTGAATTTCAGCGTCATGGCGGCCACATCGGCATCGGTGGTGCCCGCAGGCAGCGTGAAGGTGATTGTCTTGTCCTGTTCGCTGATATCCGCCTTCACGGAGGTGCCGCCCGTCTTGGTCAGGACAGCCTTCGTAATCGCCTTTTCGGTGCTCTTCTCGCGGTTGACCGTGACCGTATATTCCTGTGTATCGCCGTTCTCAGCCGTTACCACGAAGGTGGCGGGAACGCCCAGCTTCAGGCCGGAGCGCAGACCGGCAGCGGGCCAGTTGTCCTCGGCATCTTTCAGCTTGACCGCCGCACGGGGGGGGCAGGTGAACTGCAGGATCATCTCGCCCAGCGTACTGTCAGTCGTATCGGCGGGGACGGTGAAGGTGAGGGCATGGCCATCCTCGTCGATCACAGCCGCAATATCGCCCAGCGTTGCGCCGGTAAGTGCCTTCTTATCGCTGGGGGCACGATGGATCACAACGGTGTACACCGCCGTGGTGGTGCCATCCTCCGCCGTAACGACAAAGGCCTTTTCCTCGTTCAGCTTCATACCGCAGGCTGTGTCGTTGACCCAATCCGCCTCGGCATCCTTCAGCTTGATAGACGCATACTGCGAGCAGGCGAACGTCAGCGGCATATTGGTCACAGCGCTGTCCTCGGTGTCGGCGGGAACCGTGAAGGTCAGGGTCTTTCCCGTCTGATCGACGACGCCGTCCACATTGCCCAGCTTTGCGCTGCCGATGGCGCACTGGGTACTCTTGGCGCGGATGACGGTGATGGTGTAGTCCGCCTTGGCGGTATCATCCTTCCCAATGCGGCACTTCTCAGAGCGGACGGTGAAGGTGACCGGCGTATCCAGCGTCATACCGCAATCCTTGCCATCTTCCGGCCAGACACTACCGTCAGCGGTGACAACATCCGCGTACTTGGAAACGGTGAACTTCAGCACTGCCGCGGCCAGCGTGTCCGCGTCGGTATTGGCCGGGACCGTGATGGTGTAGCTGGTGCCCGTGTTTTCGACCGTGGCGCTGGGGATGGCCAGCTCCACATCTTCCAGCACGCATGCGGGGCTGGCCTTGTCGGGATCGACTTCAAAGATCGCCTTTGCGGAGATGTTCTTGCCAGTGGCAGGCATGGTGAAGGTGGCTTGGTTGGCGTTGCCCTCCACCGGTGTAACAGCAATCTCCGTGCCGTCGGTGTCCTTGACCTCCCAGCCGGTCAGCGTGTAGCGCGCGCCGGGGGCAGCAGTGAGAATGACGCTCTGGCCCTCGTAAACGGGATATTGAGAGGTGCCGGTGTTCTCACCCACGGTAACGGTGGCGCTGCCCATGGCAGCATCCGCTGCAGCGGTAACGCTGGCAAAAGCACGCTCAAGGAAGTTGGCCGTAACGGCCATTTTCTTGCCGCTTGCCTTGAACTCCACTTTTGTCGCATAGCCGAACGACCCCTTCGGGCGGCTGGAGTTGACTAGCGAAGTGCTCACTTCGGAGTCCGGCAATGTCGTTCCATCACGCTCCACCGTCCAGCCGGTGAATTCGTACCGGTACCACCAGTCCTCACCTAACGGAATAGCACTCAGTGTGGCACCGTCAGCAAAGACAAACGGACTGTCGTTACTGCTAAGTCCTTTCAGTTGGACATTTGTCACGTCCAAAGGATTTGTTTTCCATGTGACCTCTGTGCCGACATTATTGATTTCCGCAAACAAATAGACATCATTTGCTGGCATCTCAAACGTGAAGGACGGTTTCAGCTGATCCTCGGCACTGACCTTGATGCCCTCAATGTCTTTCCAACACACAAATTCCCGATGGAACACATCGCCTGCCGTATACGGCACCGGCTGCGCAGTCACAGTTACCTGCTGACCGGGCTGTGCCTGCATCAGCGTTACTCCGTTGGAATCAGTGAAGGTCACGGTGCCTTGACGGTTCGATTCGATATCTCCAACATTGCTGTACAGCAGGGAAACACCCGATTTCAGACTATACCGCACAATCGAAGAATCCTTGAGGGTAAATCTTTCACCGATCGCCGTGCGCACATTGGCCGCCGGCATGGTAAAGGTGAAGCTGTTCTCCGTGCCGTCAACGGTTACGTTGATCGGCGTTTTATTTCCGTCATTCGTGATCAGGGAAACCGACGCCAGCTCCTTACCGGCCTCCGGAATGTAAAGCGTGACCTTGACCGTTTGTCCCGCCTTTACGCCGCTGCATTCGACCTCACTTATTCCGCTCATGCTAAGAGGTCTCCCGTCCGCGGTCACACTGGCGACCCGATAGCCCAAATCGTAATATTGTGCATGGCTCCAAAGGCCCAGATAAATCTCATAAGTGGTTTCATAGGCCGGAACCGCAGCTTCCAACGTGGATACGCTAATATTACCCGAACTATCTTTCGCCTTGATATAGACTGTTGCCGCATCGGCGGTCAGTCCGGTAATATTCAGCGTATTCTCGCCGCTGACCATTGCCGTACCAGCGGCGGATGTGTCCACAGCGTCAGCAGAAACAAGAGAATAGTAAGCTGTACCGGCCTCGCTGGAGGTAAATTTAACGGTAGCTGTTGTTTCTCCTGTGCGCTGCACACCGTCTGCAACCAAACTGAGTTCCGGAGGCGTTGTATCCTCTGTCGGGACAGAGCCGCCAGCTTGAATCAGAATGTAGCTAATATCCGTGGCTTGGTCGTCATATAGCTTCACGAGCATCAAATGAGTAACATCCGTGCTGGAATCAATATACTTACCTACGCCAGAGATATTTTTTAATTTTGTAGATAAGCATCGCTTTGTGTGGTTATTCGTGGATAGAGAAAGTACTATTTCGCCGTTCTCTGTCGTGGAAGTACCGCCTTTATTACAGGCGCACTGTAATGTTGTATAGATGTCCGATGCCCGAATCGTCAGGGTCGCAACATCTTCGGGAACCCGCAGGCAGTATACCGTAGGATATATCTCGCCAACAGGATCATATTTGATGTCCGTCTTGACCGGAGTATAAGCAGTTCCGTCACTTCCTGTGATGGAAAACGGCTGAGGGTCTGCAATCAGCTTCGTCCCGCCAGCTTGAATCAGAATGTAGCTAATATCCGTGGCTTGTTCGTCATATAGCTTCACGAGCATCAAATGAGTAACATCCGTGCTGGAATCAATATACTTACCTACGCCAGAGATATTTTTTAATTTTGTAGATAAGCATCGCTTTGTGTGGTTATTCGTGGATAGAGAAAGTACTATTTCGCCGTTCTCTGTCGTGGAAGTACCGCCTTTATTACAGGCGCACTGTAATGTTGTATAGATGTCCGATGCCCGAATCGTCAGGGTCGCAACATCTTCGGGAACCCGCAGGCAGTATACCGTAGGATATATCTCGCCAACAGGATCATATTTGATGTCCGTCTTGACCGGAGTATAAGCAGTTCCGTCACTTCCTGTGATGGAAAACGGCTGAGAGTCCGCATAGGCAACCGTTGTCGGGATCACACTGAAGCACAAAATGGCTATCAGGCCGAGAATCAATATGCGCTTCAATTTATTCATAAACATTCTCCAGTTCTAATGTAGGGAGAGCGGGGCGGAAAGCCCCGCCCTCCTTACTGCTCATTTTTTATCTTCTACCTGTGCATTAGCCCCAGGGATGATGCCTATAGTCGCAGCAAATGAACCAGCAGATCTCGTCACCCGCACTCAGGGTATAGCTGGCGCCACCCACAGCGGGAGTGTTCCACTTGGTAAAGTCAGCCGCACCGCTGACCCAAGTGGGGCCATCAGTATACATCCAGCCGGAGTACTGCCCAAAAGTAAACTCACCGATGCCGTTCAGAGTTGCCATGTAGGTGCAGTTCGCGGGAACCTCAGAGGTATAACCATATTTGACTGCAAACTTGTGCATGATGTCCATCACGGTATCGCCGGAATTCACAATACGCTCACCATAAGCAGCGTAGGTCTGACCGTCAGTAACACCAAAAAACTCCTTGGCCTGGGAATACAGATTATCCACCGCAGTCTTTACGGTGCCGGTATAATGGGAATCAGCCAAAGCCTCGGTAAAGTCGATACCATACTTCACAGTGAAAGTGCCGGGATCGGTGGCAAAAACATAGTACTTACGGGTCTCGCTACCTTTTGTCACATTCACAAAGGGAGCGCCATCACTGAGATTCAGCGTAACTTCAGCCTCACCGCTTACAGTCGTTTCACCCAGGCATCCGCCAGAAGCAGTGCTTCCGGTAGGTACTTCGATGAAGGCAGAAACCGCAGTCCTATCGCTAATAATACTGGCCATGGTGGCAGCGGCTTTGTAGCTTACGAAGGTCCACTTGCTATCCGTGTTCGACACGGTATTGCCCATGAGGGGATTCTGCGCGTTGGTTCCAGTGAACATAGCCCCCACATCACCGAACTCCAGTGTGGAAATGCGCAGAGGGTCGTTGGGGGCAATGGCAACAACACCATTGGGCAAGCCGGCAGCCAGCTTATAGGTCTTGCTGGTCGTGACGCCGCCCTCGGAGGTGCTGATGATCACGGTATAGACCTTGTTGAGCAGGTTCACATTCGTCGCCGTGCGGACATTGCCCGCACCCGTGAAGGAAAGGTCGCCGTTGATGGTGGCGCCGGCATTGCTCAGGTTGATCACCACGTTGGTGCGCTTCAGGCCATTCTCGGTGCCGCCGGCCACCATGGCGCGGATATAGATCTGGTCGCCGGTATTGCTGTCCTTCTCATAATAGGCGGTGGTGCCGCCAATGGTGATGGAGGACACGGCGTCAATGGAATTGACGGTCGTGCGGGTTACTTTCCCGGTCGTGGTCGTCGTGGTGCCGTTGGCAAACGCCATGGTGCTGAGAGACAGCGCCATAACGAGAGCCAACAACAATGCGGTGATCTTCTTCGTCATTTTCATGTTCGTTCTCCTTCTGTTAATTTTTTGTTGATCTCTTCTGCGCAGGGAACGCCGTAATCCCATGCATCACCTCTTTTCTATCATGAGCCGTTACCGGCTCAGCCCTATTTCAAAGCCGTAGGAACGGCTGCTTGACCCATTCTCTATAATCAGATCCCGATGTTCCAGCGTCAGATCCAGCACCATGCGACCGCCCAAATCTGCCTTCAGGCAGGGACTATCGCCATTGACGGACGCGCCGTCCGCCAATGTAATGTTGGCGGTGCAGTTCTGGAAATCCGTTTCTATCGGCAGTGTGATGCAGATCACATATTCCGCATCCTTTCCGCTGCCGCGCTGCTCCACCGTGCCAATGCTGTCGCCGATGATAAACTCCCGGATAGCCAACGGATCGCTGTTCTGGCCGCAGCCGCCCAGCAGCAGGCTTACGCTCAGCGCGGCGATCAGCAAGCATACTATACGCTTCATCCCGCCGCCTCCTTGAGCCGCAGGCAGTAGGTGCGGGTATAGCCCTCGTTCTGCACGGTGATGCAGGGATCGCTAACCGTCAGATCCACCACAAGCGACATACCGTCAATGGATACGATGCACGGCTCAGTCTCGTCCAGCGTCGCGCCCTTGGAAAGCTGTAGTGTCAGCGGGACGGCGGTCATGTCCATGCCCTCCGTGGGGGGGATGAACACAACACAGCTCAGCCCCGTCTCCTGTCCGCCCCAATTCTTGGTAACGGACACCATACATTCCGCCTCACCGCACCGTGCGGAGAGAATATCCCACCTGCTGCGCTCCTGCGGCTGCTGGGTTTCTTTCCCGCAGCCGGCCGCCAGCGTCAGCAGCAGGCACGCCAGCAATAGAAATACAGTTTTTCTTTTCCTCATGGCACTCAGCTCCAATCCCGCTTGGTGTGGCTGGTCTGGTGATCCGCCACATCCGAGTTGTTGCCCAGCTCGTCCCAAAGCTGCTGGGAAACGCTGCGCTCGAAGGTCACGGTGACGGTATAGCGGCTGGTTTCCTCGCCCAGCGTCACGGTGTAGACCACTGGAACGGTCAGGTTCACCACCTCACCGGGCACAGGGCTGACCACCGCGCCCGCCGTCACTGTAACGGAGGGGTCTACCGCCGTCACGTTCGTACCGGCAGGCAGCGTTACGGTGATAGTACCTGCGCTCTGGTTGATGACGCCGTCCACGCCCAGCACGGAAAAGGCCGTGATCTTCGCGCCGGTGGCCGGCGTTACAGGATCGCTGCCACCTCCACCGCCGCTGCCGGAGATCAGCTGACCCGCCTTATTCAGCACGGAGACGGTGTAGGTGCGGGACAGCACCTTTTCATTGCCCGCAACGATGTACTGCACCGTGCGGGAGAAGTCCTGCGCCAGACCGGGAGCAGGAGAGCAGACCAGAGTCTCCGGCCCAAGCGTCACATCCGGGGCGAAGGAGGTGCTTGTCAGCTTGCTGTCGTCCACACCGGACACGGTAATGGTGTTGGCCTTGTCGTCGATAACGCCCTCATAGACCGTGCCGCCGATGGTAAGGCTGAAGGCGGAGATAGACGCCTGCGTCCGTGCCGTGGCCTTGATGCGGTACGTCCGGGTATTCGTCCCGTCACCGGAAGTGATGGTGAAGGTCGTCCAGTCCGACAGGTTCATGCCCTTCTTCCCATCCAGTGCCGGCGAAGCAGTGGCTCCATAGGAGAGGCGGGCGTAGATCATCAGATTTGAGGTGTCCTTTCCTGCGTCAAGCAGCAGCTCAATATCCGTGCTGTCCGTGCCAGCGGTGATATTCTTGCCCAGAATATCCAGATCCCGCAGGATATTGGCGTCCTTCAGCATAATGGTGTCGGTGTAGATCTCCGCGCCGGAGGGCTTTTCCTCGTCCGAGAGCTTGACTACCACATAATAGGTCTTGGTGGTCTTGCCGTCCTCCGCCTGCACGGTGAAGGCGGTCTTGGTATCCTTCACAAAGGTGATGCCGCCGGTAAGATCCGGTGCAAGGATCGTGGCATAGTCAGACAGCTGAAGCTGCGGGTGCATATCGTTCAGCGGCGTACCGGCAGGCAGGGTCACGGTGATGATGTTGTCTCCGCCCTCCGTGGTAAACACGCCCTTCTTACCCTCCAGTGTAAAGGAGGTAATGTCCGCCTCGGTGGACAGCTTACGGGAGAAATCGAAGCGATGATAATACAGGGAATAGGGATGCCCCGCCCCGCCGTTATTCAGGAAGCCCAGATACCACTGTGTGGCATAGCAGCCCTGATAGGTGGCCATGGCGTTCTTGGGCGTCGTGTTGCTGTGGGCAAAATAGCCCTCGTCAAAGTCGGCGTAGTTGAGGAACGAGGTCAGCACGCTGTCCTTTCCGTTATTGAGGCGCACATCCGTGTGAACGTCAACGCCCATAGCGGAAAGAGCGCAGATGATCTGGGACGCGCCCTCAGAGGTATACACGCCGCCCCACTGAACGCCGAAGGGGTTGTCAAAGGGGTCGGTGCCAAAGCTGTTCATAACAATGTCAAAGCCCTCCCACAGCTTAGCCTTGACCCGCTCGCCGTACACTGGATCGTTCTGATAGGGCGCGATAGACTGCATCAGCATGGTGACCATATCCAAGCCAAAGCCATCCGACAGGTACTTGTGGTTCAGGATCGTCTCCAGCAGCTTTTCCCGCGTCCACACGGCGTTTTCAGGGATAGTATAGTTGCCCATATCCAGTGCGTTCAGGGCAAAAATGGGACCGTTGATGGTGTATCCGCCCCGGTAGTTATAGAGGATGGAAACGAAGTCGTCCACTTCGTTGCCCTTGGCGTCGATAAAGGGTTTGCCGTTGTTGTACTTGGACAGCTTGGAGCAGTCGATGCCGCGGGCGGTCAGTGTCATGATCTTACGGTCAATGTTGGTCATGGCCACATTGGTGGTGGTGTCCAGCCGCTTGATGCACTCCGCGATGGAGAAGTCGTCGTCAAGATTACCCAGCTTCTTCTGGTAGAAGCCCAGGTTCATCCATTCCCAGTCCTCCCACGCGCCTGCCGTTGTCCGGCTGTACCGCTGGTTGATCTTGCTGACCAGTGACTCCATATCCGCCTTGTAAGGATTCTCTACTTGCTCCTGAGAAACTGTTACAGTGACGGTATAGGTATTGGTGGAGCCGTTCTGCGCCTTGACCTTGTACTGTACCGGCTTGCTGAAGTCCTGCGCTTCACCGGAGGCCGGTGTGACCGTGGCGAAATCCGATACACGGATGGTCGGTGCAAAGGTGATGCCGGTACCAGCGGGCAGCACCAGTGAGATCGTACCATTCACCTGATCGATCACGCCTGCCGCCGCGCCATAGGTGAAGGACAGTATCTGTCTGCCTCTTGCCACCGCCGTGCGGGTGATGGTCACCGTATAAGTACGCACTTTGCCGTCTTCAGAGGTAACGGTGTAGGTGTTTTCGCCCACCTTCAGCGTATCAGGCTCGACGAGCACCGCGAACTCGGAAATGGCGATCTCCGGCTCCACGGCAGCCAGGTCCATGGCGTAAGGGATGGTAATGGCGATATTGTCGCCATCGATCACGCCCTCCGCGTCGCCCAGCTTATAGGCGGTGATGTAATTCTCTGAGGACTTTCTGGCTGTGATGGTCACCTTGTAGTCGGTGTGCAGTTTAAAATTGCTGTTGGTCACCGTCAACGTCAGGGGCGTTGACTCGGAATTAGTAAAATCGAAAGAACCGCTGCCGGTAAAAGATTCCCCATTGATTTTGACCTCCGTACCGGTATGGGTAACGACCGGCGTGATGGCGCGCAGGTCGGTGCCCTCCGGCAGATTCAGGGAGATCGTCTTGTTGGTCTCGTTGATCTTGGCGTATCGGGTCTTACCATCATCAGCGGTAACGGCGAAGGAGGTGACCAGATTGTCCGGCTTACCCGTTTCGATGACGATACGCCATGTGGCACTCAGTGCATTGTATTTCGTGCCGTATGCCGGATCATAGGGGGTTACCTGATAGGCCAAAGACCCTTGGGCCACAGAACCCGCCACCGAATTGGCGATTAGTCCAGTTCCTACCTCAACATCCACTGTTAATTGGGAACGGTCTACATTTTCCGGCAGCTTCACCGTTACCGTGCGAGCCGCGGCATCGATACTGCCCACAGAGCCGCCAATGGTCACCCGGTCAACGACCGGCTCCTTGATGCGATTCTGTTCAACGTAGGAAAGATACTCCGGAACGATCTGCTCATAGATGATCCGCAGTGCCGCGGGGCTGACCCGACTATAGCCTTTTTTGGTAATATACCTTTGCAGGTATTCCTGCATGAACTGAACGGCCTCCTCGCCGCCCGCACGCCACTTTGCTTCATAGGAGTCAAAGAGACGGTTGCCTCCCATGCCGACAGTATCGTCGTCATAAAAGGCGGTATCCATGCCTAGCCAGTAGCCCAGTGTGCCGAGCATATCCGCATTGGCCGGATGATAGGTGCCGATTTCCGTCCTCGAAGCGTTGATTTTATCTATCGTAAGGTAGAGCTGATGGTAAGTATCTACAAACAATCCTGCCATACCCAACAGAGCCTGTGTATCTGCTTCAGTCCAGGTATCCTTGCTGGTGGCCTCCGCTGCAAGAGCGTAAACGGGAAAAGTTCGCCCGTTTGCTGCAGTAAGGTTATAGCGAATCGGCCTTGAAAAATCATAAGAATTGTTAAGTGCTATATCAGCTGTATTATCCTTTGAACTTTTCAGGTCACCAAAGTAGATGGAAGTTAGTGTCATCATATACGCACTTGCGTCAGCACCTTTTGGCACACTATAGACATTGATGAACCCACCAAAATCGCTATTTTTAGGGGCAATTACTGCATTGCCATTATAGAAGGTACCGCTATTCTGCAAATACCTGTCACCGCTGGCCGTACCGGTGGCTGGCCAAGTACCAACTGCCGCGAAAGTCTGCACTGTCAGAGAAAGGGTCATTACCAGTGCCAGCAGCAGCGTCAGCACACGGCGCAGCGAGCCTCTTACGTTTTGTGTTGTCTTTTTCATATCGTTACCTCACTCAGAGCGGATGGCCTCGTTGGGGCTGATCAGCGTTGCCTTGCGGGCGGGGATCCATGCGGCGGCAATGGCCACGCAGCCGGAAAACACCACGCCGCAGAGCGCCAGCCACCAGGGCAGCACGCACCGCAGCTCACGGGACGCGAAAATCACCGGTATCAGCCACTTGGCGATAAAGCTCAGCACCAAGCCTGCCGCGCCGCCGATCACGCCCACGATCAGTGCCTCCGAGAGAAACATCTTGAAGATGTCGCTGCGAACGGTGCCCAGCACCTTCAGCACGCCGATCTCCCGCGTCCGTTCCGTAATGGACATCATCATGGTGTTTGCCACGCAGATGGCGGAGATCAGGACAGCGATACCGCCCAGCGCGCCCAGCATCCCCTGGATCTGCCGGGACTGTGTCCGCACCGTCTCCAGCATATCGTTGAGCGAATAGGTGTTCAGCCCCGTGTCGCGGATCAGCTTGACAATACGCTGCACGTCGTTGACGTTCTTGACCATGACCCAAACCAAGTCGTAGGTAGGACCGTTGGCCTTCTCCTCCGCTGTTTTAGTCTGGGTAGTCGCACCCATGTAATTGGCGTTGGCCTGCGTCATCTCCTGCAAGCGGTCGAAGGACATGAACGCGGCGGTGGCGAAGTTATTGTTCAAGGTGGAGCAGATACCCGTCACCCGCAGGGTATAGAGATTGCTGGAGGGCAGCGCCCGTCCGTCGGTGTCGGCCTTCGGCTCACCGGTCAGGCTGGAGGAATCGAAGGTCATGCGGACAGGCACTTCCAGCAGGTCGATCAGGGCGTTGCCGTTCTCGTCCACCGCCAGTTCCCAATCCTTGGCCTTGTTGGCAAGACCAGCCGCCACGTCGTCGGTGAACAGCACCTCCGGATGCAGGCGCGTACCGTCCTCGGCCATAACGCCCCGCTCCGGCGTCAGCATGAAACGCTCCGCCGTGGTCATGTCGATGCCGTAGACGCGCACCATGTTCACATAGTTGCCGGACACGATGTAGGCGGACTGCTGGTAGACCGGCGTTACCGCCTCCACACCGTCAATGCCCCGGAAGGCCTCCAGTGCCTTGTCGTTCAGCAGTGCCTTGCGTCCGTAGTCGCTGGTGGCAGGCGTCACGTCGATCTTTGTCAGGCTGCCCAGCGCCTCGATGCTCTCGCGGTACGCCTGCTCATAGCCCAGACCTACGGAGATCAGCGCCACGATACACATGACGCCCACCGCCATGGATAGGGCTGTCAGCGCCGTGCGGGTCTTTCGTCGGAACAGGTTGGTGCAGCCGTAGCGAAACAGGTCTTTTGGCTTCATACATTCCCGTCCTTATTGCTTCCGTCGTAGGTCAGCGGCTTCTCCCCGATGCCCGGTGCGCCGCCGTCTGCGTCAAAGTCGTCGTCAAAATCGTCCAAGGCAGCGGTGTTTTCGGCACCGGGCCCGATCTCGCCGCGCTTATAGCGGATGATGACATAGACCACAATGCCGATCAGGATGAGCGCAAGGATCGCTATCAGCAGCCACAGCCACCAGCGGCTGCCTGTGCCGTCTTTATTTGCGTTGACGCTGTTGGCATCTGTATCCGCAGAGCTTTCCGCCACGCTCAGCGGCACGGAGATGTCCTGAGAATACGTCTCGCCGTTGGCGTCCTCATACTGGAGGATCATCTTACCCACAAACGCGCCGATTTTGGAGAAGCCCACCGTTACATCGGCGCTGGTGGAGCCGCCTGCCAGCAGGTCACCCACATAACAGGGGGTGGAGGCGGTCATGCCGTCCGTGGCCAGCACCCGGATATTCATAGCCTTGGCGCGGCCCATGTTGGTCAGCGGCACGGAGATGGTAGCTTCCTTATCCTTGCTGAGTGTGCCGTACACCTCCGGCGTACCGGCCAGAATGTCCATCTTCTGGCTGATAGGCAGCATGATGTTCTGCGCCGCCTTACCGGCCACCGCCTCGGTGGTCTCATAGGTCAGGTTGATGCCCAGCATGGCGGGGCCCACCTCCGCGTCCTGCTTGGCCATAATCTTATACTTCAAGGTCGCCGTGCCGCCCGGCTTGATGGAATTGGCATAAGCGGTATCCGTACCGCCCACGCACAGTGTCAGGCCGGGGGAATTGGTGAATACCAGGCTGGAGATGATCTTCTTGGCCGTGTCATACTTGGAATTATTGATCAGGGTCAGGCGCAGCTCCGTCTCCTCGCCTGCCATCAGGCCGGACACCTCGGTATCGTCCACATACAGCTTATAGCTCTGCACCATCACCGACATGGCGGAGGCGTCATAGCCGTCGATCACGGTAAACTGCGTGGAGAAGCTGCCCTCTGCGGGGGCACTATTTTCAAAATAAGTAGCTTTGAATTTGATGCTCTTGTTGCCGGAGGTGGCAAAGGGCGACACGGTGAAGGTATAGTCCAGATACTTGATCTCACCGCTGGCCCAATAGCTGAAATACTGACTATAATTGGTGGAAGTCACTACGAACGGAAACTCGTCCAGAGAGGTGGATACTACGGGAGTAATCGTCACACCGGTCAGCGTACCGCCTACATTGATCACGGGGATACGCATGGAAATGGTCTGATTTGGCGTACCTGTGGGCACGGTGTAGGAGCCGTCCACATTGGTGCCGGCCACCTGCAAGCTGCCGAAGGAGGTGGTCACACCGGACATATTGCCGTCGTCAACCACGGTCACATAGGCGGTGATCTTGAAGGTCACATCCTCGGTGATGGTGGTGCCGTTCACGGCATCCTCACGCCACACGGTGGCGTTGACCTTGAAGGGCGCGGCATAGCGGCCCTTGCTGGCAAACTCGCTGATCTTGAACTCGAACCACACCTCCGCCGTGGAGTTGTAGGACATGTCCTTTAAGTGCTGCACATCGCTGGCATAGATCAGCTCGAAGGGCCAGTTGGACACGCTGGTGTCGGTGGGCACATCGGGATAGATGTTGATGTTGCGCAGCATGTACTTCTCACTGGGCAGATACTCCTTGTTCACCGCCAGCGGCAGCACGATCGTCACCACCTGACCGGGGACGCCTCTGGGAGACTGTGCGCCGGTATCCATCAGGATCAGGGCGTTGGCATCGCTGGGGATGATCTTGATATCCGTATTGGGCGTTTCATCCTCAACGGGGATACCGCTGCCGGTATCCTCTTCATTTTCATACGTGGAAATGGTGTTGGCCGCTACGGCGTCATCCGTGATCTCCTCCGCCATGGCGACGGTGGGCAGCATGGTAACTGCCATCACTGCGCAGATTAACAGGGCCAATACCCGTTTTGCCGTTCCTTTTTTCACTGTGTGCGCTCCTCTCCGGTGTGGTGATTTTCTGTCTCTATCTTGCCGTCGTCGAAACGGACGGTACGATCTGTGTAACGCTCCATCTGGGGGTCATGGGAGCTGAGGATGAAGGTGGTGTTCCGTTCACGGAAGATCTCACACAAAAGCTCCATGACCTCCTGGCCGGTGCGGCTGTCCAGGTTGCCGGTAGGCTCGTCCGCCAGCACGATGGAGGGCTCCGTAATGATGGCCCGTGCGATGCTGACGCGCTGCTGCTGGCCGCCTGACAGCTCCGAGGGCCGGTGGTCCACATGCTCCCGCAAACCCACGCGGCTCAGCGCCTGACGCGCCTTCCAGTTCCGCTCGTCCTCCGGCACGCCGCGAATCGCCAGCGGCAGGGCCACATTCTCCAGCGCCGTATACTGGGGCAGGTTGTTGTAGCTCTGGAACACGAAGCCGATATAGCGGCGGCGGAACTTCGTCCGCTGCTCCTCGTCCATGGCCTCCAGATGATGCTTGCCGCGGAGGATGATCTCGCCCTCGGTGGGCGGCTCCAGTCCCGCCAGCATATTCAGCATGGTGGACTTGCCGGAACCGCTGCGGCCCGCGATGCAGACGAATTCGCCCTGCCGCACGGACATGTCCACGCCATCCAAAGCACGGACTGTATTGCCGCCCACGGTATAATACTTTTTCAGGCCCACCGTCTGTATGATGGTTTTTCGCTCGCTCATAGTTCTCTCTCGCTTATTTGAAATGTGGAGGGCGGCAGCACATAATGCCGCTCCTCCGCCGTCAGGCCGAATTTGATCTTGATACGTTCCAGCTTCCGTACCCACGGGTCTCCCAGCGCCCACAGCACCAGAAACGTACACAGTCCGTGGCAGAAGTCGAAGAAGAAGCTGGACACATAGGCCGCGCCCACCGTCTGCCAGGTGATGGGGCTGACGTAGCCGATGATGAAGTACAGGTTCATGATCCAGCCGTACAGAAAGCCGGACAGGAAGCCGTACAGGCACAGCCGCAGGGGTGCGTGGTCGGTGAGCTGCCGCACAAAATGCAGCAGGTCACCCCGGTTCGTATTCTCCGGACACAGCCTGTCCCACAGCTTCGCCGTGAAATGCTGCCGGTTTTTACCCGCAAACACACCGGCGTTTTTCAGGATACCGGCCAGAAAGCCTACCAGACCCCAAGTGAACATCTGCCAGGGCGTCCATGGCCCCTGTCCGAAAATGAAGTTGCTGACAAAGCCTGTCAGCGCACCGGTGAGAAACCCCGCCTCCGGCCCGAAGGCCACCGCCGTGATGATAATGATGGCGGAGCAGGGCTTGAAGTTGGGCAGCGGGATGATCTCAAACACCGTGCGGCCCACAACGCCAATAGCCGCCATCACCGCGATAGGCACCAGCTCACGGGCCTGGGGCTTCTTCTTATCAAATACCAGTATGAAGGGAATGGCGGACGCCAGCAGAAACAGCAGGCCCAGCAGGATATCCGAATTCAGGATGATGTAATCCCAGAAGGTACGGGAACCCACCGGATTGACCGCGGGGCGGTGGCTGTGGTAATAGCCGAAGGCCACCATCAGGGCGGGCAGCACCAGAAGGATCACCCACGCGGCGGCTCTGGTTCTTTTGCTGACAAAGAGCTTCGACACGACGCGATCACCTCCTCGCAGGTAATGTCCATGGGGAAGTGCTCCGCCGCGATACGGTTGGCGTCGGTGGTATAGAACCGGTTCCCGGCAAAGAAGTCGTGGGGTTCGCCCTCGGAGAGCAGCAGTCCGTCAAACATCAGGGCGCAGCCTGTGGCGTACCGGGCGGCGAATTCTACATCGTGGGTCACCACCAGAATAGACGCGCCCTCCCGGCACAGCGTCAGCAGCAGCTGCGCCAGCTCCGCCTTGGCATAGGCGTCCAGCCCCTTGGTAGGCTCGTCCAGCAGCAGCACCGTGGCCTCCCGCAGCAGCAGCTTGCCTACGGCAAGACGCTGGATCTCACCACCGGACAGGTCGTAGGGATGCCGCGCCAGCAGCGGCGTCAGCTCCAGCCTCTCCGCCATCTGCGCGGCCTTGGCTTTGTCCTGTTCGGCACTGTCCAGCAGTTCCTTCTCCACCGTGTCGGCCACAAACAGCGACCGGGCGTTCTGGGGCAGCATACACAGCCGCTGACCCTTTGCCAGCTTAACCTTGCCACGATAGGGCTTTCGGAAGCCGGCCAGTGCCTGCATCAGCGTGGTTTTGCCTGCGCCGTTGCCGCCCAGCAGACACAGCAGCTCACCCTGATGAAGCGTTACGTCTGTGCCCCGCAGGATGTCCTTGCCCTTTTCGGTATAGCGGAACCAAAGCTCCTTGCCCTCTAAAACGGCGGGGTGCTTTGCTTCTTTCTCGGGTCTTGTGTCCTCAGGTACGGTAGCATCTTCCGTGATGGGCAGCAGCCGCTCCAGGCGGCGGCGGCCGTCCCGCACCGTCAGGGGCAGATCGTCCGTCTGCTCCAATTCGCTGAAGATACGGACAGCGGCGGGAAGTCCGAAATAGATACGGCTCTTTTCCGCGCTGCCGGACAGCTGCCGCGCGATCTCAGCCGGTGCGCCGTCTGACAGGATACGCCCCCGATCCATAGTCACCACACGGTCGGCGGCGGGGAATACCTCGTCCAGCCGATGCTCCGTCAAAAGAATGGCCACGCCCAGCTCACGGTTGATCCGCTGCACGGTAGAAAGCAGATTGCGGGCCGCCAGCGGATCCAGCATGGAAGTGGGCTCGTCCAAAATCAGCAGCTTCGGCCCCATCGCCAGCGCCGAGGCCAGATTCATCAGCTGCTTCTGTCCGCCGGACAGCTCCGTGGTCTTGCTGCGGAACCATGTCTCCATACCGAAGAACGCGGCCATCTCTGCCACGCGGCGGCGGATCACCGGAACCGGCAGCGCCATATTCTCAAGGCCGAAGGCCAGCTCGTGCCATACGAAATCGGTGACGATCTGATTATCCGGGTTCTGCTGCACGAAGCCGATCTCCGCCGCGGCGGTCAGCTCCGGCAGTTGGGAAAGGGGCGCGTCCTTATAAAAGGTCTCGCCGGCCTTTGCTCCCACAGGCAGCAGGCCGGGCTTGGCATGGCGCAGCAGTGTGGTCTTGCCGCAGCCGGAGGGGCCGCACAGCACCACATACTCGCCCTTATGTATCTCCAATGAGACGTCGTCCAGTGCCCGCGTGTCAGCCAGCGGGTAGGAGAAGCTCAGGTGTTCAAACCGTAAGAGCGCCATCTGATGGCCTCCTTTGTTTCAAGAATACCGGGCAGGAACATCAGCACGGCGTAAAAGAAAAACATGGTATAGCTGGAGCTGCCCAGCAGCACCGGTGTCATGGCGGGATAGAACTCTATATACCCATGACCGAAGGCGCGGGCGGTAATGCAGATGCCTGCCACTGCCAGAATGAGGCCCAGCGTCCGGGCGTCCCGGCCATCGAAGCGGAACAGGTGGAAGGTGGTGCGCCGCTTGGCTCCATAGCCCCGGGCTTTCATGCTGTCCGCCGTCTCCACTGCCGCCTCCATGCTCATGGTCAGCAGCACCGACAGGTTCCGTAAGGCACTGCCCAGCCTTTGCAGCAGCCGCGTGCCCTCCTCCTGCAACATGGCCTGAGACTGCCGGATCTCGCGGCGATTCTGCTGAAGCTGTGGGATGAACCGCAGCGTCATGGTTATCAGCAGCGACGTGCCGGGGAAGGGTTTGCCGAACAGATACAGGAACTTATCGGAGGTCATGACCTCCTGATAGCAGGTGAACCACATAATGACCGCGCACAGGGAGCAGCCGGACACCAGACCGTAGCACACGGCTTCCAGCGTGTACCACAGGTGATCGATGGTAAAGAGCATGGTCACGCCCCGATGGTTGAATAGCGGATTGGCGAGGGCAATCAGCAGAAACATAGGCCCCACAAACCGCATGGTGTGGCCGTAGGCTCTCCAGCCCCGCAGCCGGATGGAAAACCAGCTGGCGCCCAGAAACGACAGCACTACCGTGACGGGGTGCATACAGGCCAGTGTCAGGCCCAGAACCAGTACGAAGTACGCCATACTGACCGCCGGATGCAGATTCCCGAAGAAACGCATCCGGGTATCAGTCATGGTTATCCTTCCATTCCTTGCCGTACCCGTAGGGATCTCCGTTTTCCAGATCGCAGCCAAGATCGCAGGTGTAATTCCACTCAATGACCTCGCCGGGCTTGACAAAGTACACGCCGCAGCCGTAGTTGGGATACCAGTCGTTGACACAGTACATCCAGCCGCTCCAGCGGCCGCCATCGAATTCATAAAGGTTATTGATGCCATCCACATAGCAGCCACTGGAGGTGCCGCCCCGATAGGACATGTGGATCTTGTACTTTTCACACACAAAGGCGAGGACGTCAAAGACCGTGTCACCCTCCTCGATCTCCACCGTGGTCACCGGCAGGATCACGCCGGAGGCCGGGACGATGCCCGCCCACTTGCTTTCTAAGTGCATACCGTTATTCACCGCCGTATCGCAGCGGATGGTAATGGTGACGGTGTTTTTCTTGCTTTCGGGCTTCTGCTCGGGGGTAGGCGCGGGGGTGTTGCTGTCCTCGCCCTTCTGGTCGTCTTTTTTATTGTCGTCCTTTTTCCCACCGGAGTTGGACGGCTTGTTGGCGGTATCCTCATCCGGTGTGGTAGAAGGAGTCTGGTCTGTCTTATTGCCCTTGTTGCCCTGCGGTGCATCTCCGGAGCCCTGAGCATAGAAATCCGCCACGCTGTCAGGCTTGCTTTGGGACGGGGTAGTTGTTGTTTCCTTTTTGCCGAAGCTGAAGGCCTCCGTAAACCAGGAATACCACGGCTTTTCCTCTTCGGGTTGGTCGGTATCCTCTCCCACATAGTCCAGATCCAATTCGCCGCTATTGCCGGCAGTGCCGGTCTGGGCGCAAGCGCACAGGCTCAACAGCATCATAATTGCCAGCAGGAACGCGATGATATATCTCAGATTCTTTTTCATGTCAATTCTCCTTCAGCCATTAGGGTTGTTGATTTTGAGGATGCGGGAGGGGCCGGCAAACCCCTCCCGCTATGGAAAAGACAACGGCATTTGCCGTCTCGACTTGCCTTTTGCGGATTTGAGGATGGGGGACGGGGCGGCTTAAACCCCGTCCCCCTATGGAAAGCTGACAGTCTCCGTTCAGACTGTCTCGGCTTGACTGGGGTTAATTGCTGCGGATATTGTATCAAGTGCGGCTTCAGCGGAGGACTCTGCCAAGGTGAGAGCCTTTGCTTCAGCCTCCGCCTTCTTCTTTGCCGCCCATTCAGCCTTAGCAGCCTGCTCCGCACGCTTTTTGGCGGCTTGTTCCCGTTTTCGCTGCTCGGATTGCTCCAGCTTGCGCTGCCGCTTCTGCCTTCGCTCTTCACGGAACAACGGTTCTTGCTTCACCTTTTCCGCCTTATAGCGAGCGGTGTCGCGCAGCTTGCGCATGGAACGAGGCTGCGGCAGCCTTGCCGCCGCCATCGCGGCTGCCCAGCTGCCAAAACGCTGCTCAATAAATGTACCGCCATCCACTTCGCTGGGGGATGGGCTGTGACCCAGCGAGATGGCACACCGGCTCAGATACCGCGCCAGCTGCGGCAGCGGCGTATCTGCGTTTCGCTCGGCAAATGCTTCGTCACGCGCTTCCAGTGCTGCTACAGCCCTTTTGACTATTTGGTTTTGCGCCCACGCCTGAAAATCAATGGGGCGTCCGCCGCGTTGAGACATAGTAACACTCCTCCTTATTACGAAAAAATGCCGGACAAACCCCTTCTCAGGGGATGACCAGCGACATTTTGGCAAGAAAAAACGCTGACAAAATCCGTCAGCGCACGCTCCTGCCCTCGTCACAGCGAGAGAGCGCCACTGTGTACCAAAGATCCTTGACCGTGCAATTCTCCTGCCCTCGCGCCACAAGGCTTTCGCCTTTCGTACATGATCTACCTTCTCAGAAGCTTCCTCCCAATGGCGGTATTACCCAACAGCTTTCGCCGCTTCGACCATTTCCTTGCGCTCACAGTGCCGTCCGCAGAGGGTTTCTAACCCAAATTCCTTTTAGGCTGCTGCCTGATCTTTTGCACATAAAAAGATCTTTACGACCAACACAGCCACACGGTGTCACCGGATCATATTTACTTGTCTGTTGCAAATGAATGATGCTGCTGCGGTTTGTGCATACTGCAAAGTGTCAGCACACGCTCTGGGTATTTCGTAAATCATATACAATTCACGACAGAAAAGTTACCGCAATTCCATTCCTCACTATACATTGACTTGCTAAAAAAGTCAATAAAAAATGCAGGAAAATTGTGAAAAAGCAAGAACTATCTGAATTGCGATTCAAATTGCTTTATATTGTTTCCATCATCTGGAATTTCAAAAGAAAGGATACCACGGCATCTTGTTTATTGCCGTCACAAACACCGTCAGAAAGAAGGGAAGATTACTATGCCACGTCGCGGAGAGAACATTTACAAGCGGAAGGATGGCCGGTGGGAGGGTCGCTATATTCGCGGCCGGACACCTGCCGGCAAGGCGGAATATGGGTATGTTTATGCCAAGAGCTATGCCGCCTGCCGTGAGAAGCGGCGAAGGATGGAAGATGCGCTGCCACAGAAGCCTATGTTGACAGGTGAAATGTCGGTATGTCAGGCAGCAGAATTCTTCCTGTCCGAGCGCCGCGGCGCACTGAAGGCCTCAACGATTGGGCGTTACGAGTATATGATACGGCACTATATTGTCCCTGAAATTGGAACGATCCTGCTGCGTGATCTGACGGCGGAAAAACTTTCTGTATTTTTTTCGCGGCTGCAAGATAGAGGTTTGTCATGCAAGAGCACAAGGGATGTTGGCGTGCTGCTGAAAACAATTTTCAAAGTTGTGAAAAAGAAATGCCATTGCGACTGCCCCGGCAGGGATGTGGAGCTGCCTGCATATCGAAGCAAAAAGGTCGAGGTATTTGCTGACCACGAAATAGCCGCGCTGGCGCAGAAGGTATTGGATGCACCGGACATCACGGGACTTTGTGCCCTTCTAATCCTGAACACCGGGCTGCGCCTTGGTGAGATCTGCGCTCTACGCAAAAGTGACATTGACTTCCGTTCAGGCTTTCTGCGAATTGAGCGCTCGGTTGCCCGTGTGCGGGATGCTTCCGGAACACATTTGGTGGTTCAATCCCCTAAAAGCAGCAGTTCTGTACGTCTTGTGGCAATTCCCAATGATATGCTGGAGTTGTTGAAAACAGCCACGCAGAATATTCAAAAAGATAACTACCTGCTGACCAATACGAACACGCCAATGGAGCCGCGCACACTGCAATACCGGTATCGGAAGCTGTTGGAACGCTGCGGTACCCGCTATCGAAATTTTCATGCTATGCGGCATACCTACGCGACACGGTGCATGGAAAGCGGCGTGGACATCTAGAGCCTCAGCGAGCTGCTGGGCCACGCTGATATACGGACGACATTACAGACCTATGTGCATTCCTCTCTGGCACATAAAAAGCAGGCGGTGCAGAGTATATGCTTTCTCCCGATTGAAAGTACGTGGGGCAGTTTAACTCCGTCAAAAATTCCGTCAGAGATGCCGCAAAGCGATGCGCTGCAAAGATGCGCAGACGCAGGGTTCGTAAATTGTATATGATTTACGAAAAACGAACTATTCCTCATGCAGCCGTAGGCATCTGTGCCTACGGCTTTTTTGTTTTGCAGGCAAGGCGCGATCCGGCTTGCTGCGTCGTGAACAGGGGCTAATCATCCTGTTATCAAGACCGTCTGGGATAGAACCGCTCGCCGACCCACTCTGCGGTCAGCTCTTTCGGATGCAAGACCAGCGTGGGCGTATGGCTTTCCACAGCAAAAGCAAAGGCTCTGTTTTCCCCACTGTCCGTTGCTGACAAGTCCGTATCATGAACACATAGCACCACATCGGCAAGGCCGATGATCTTCCTATAGGCTTGCAGCTGTGCATCCGGCGTACCCACGGGACACACGACCGAAATATGGGTGCATTTTTCCAGCATAGTAAAGTAACGTTCCCGCAGATACGGTGCCCACTTTGTGGCCTGTTCCTCGTGTGGTGTGTAGCAGAAAAGCATCAGGCCTTGGTCGGTGGTTTCCCGCAGACCATTGACGATCTCGGCTGCGTAAAGACCTACGCCGCAGTCGCAGGCGGTCAGAAACTGTGTCACACCGCGCTGGCGCAGCGCCATAACCTGCTGCGCCAGTTCGATTTTCATTTTCCGGCAGCCACTATCTTCTTCATCAAACCCCCATGGAAAGCGCATGGGTGCTTGCCCTATGACTGCACAACGGTATATACGTCGGTATTCTTCCAAAGCAGTCACACCTTCACAGGATTATTGTCGCAATAAATAATACGACAATAATTATTAAAATGCAACGATTTTCCAAAGTATAATAAACGAAAAAACCAAGGTGGTGAAGTTGTGACAGATATTCTTGAAATCATCAAGCAGAATCGTGAGGCACGGGGATGGTCGGAATATCAGCTTGCTGAACGCTCTGGCCTGCCACAGTCTACCATCTCCTCGTGGTATAAAAAATCTATGACGCCATCGTTTGCATCGCTTGAGAAGATCTGCGATGCTTTCGGTGTTACGTTGTCGCAATTCTTTGCACAGGACGACATTTGTGTGGCTCTGACTCCCGCGCAGCGTGAGATGTTGGATAAATGGAATTGCCTGACATCCGCGCAGCAAACCACTCTGCTGGCACTCATGGATACGATGAACTGAAGGGGTCGCCTTTTGCCCAGAGATGGGAGCTATATACGGAATCCATACAGAACATGGTCTTGCGCTGTACCGAAAGCGAAAACTGTATAAGATATGAAAAAGCGTCAGCGAATTGCTGACGCTTTTGTTACAGGCGCAAAGCCCCCGTTCATGCAGCTCGATCTCAGGCGCGTGCATTTGTGACACTTCCGGCGCGTATCTGACTTATCTTCCACAACGGGAAGCCTCACAGTGACCTGTTCGCGGGGACTCTGACCCACATTCCAACTTTCATCTCGGCGTCGCAGCGCCTTGAACCGGAAGCCTATTCACTTGTCAGGGACTACGATCATTGTAAGCGCAGCTCCTCTCGTTTTCAAGTGCGTTTTTTGAGGGAAAAGCAGCCGCAAAGCCTTTAGCTTGTCTGCTTAACCTTTGTTCCAAGTATAAGTCTTACATCTTACGATAGAAAGCTGCTGAGTAAGAGAATCAATATGGCGCAGAAGGATTGGGGGATGACAAGCGAACGGCTGTCGGACACCTGCCATACCAACGTGATTTATCTTCGGTAAATTAAAGGTGGAACGAAGATACCCAGTATTCCCGTGTTCGTATCACCGTGTAAAACTTTGAATGTCTCGCCTAACATGAGATCACGAAAAATAGGAAAGACTCCGCATCGCGCGGAGTCTTTCCTGTTTTATAGAACCCTTCCCACGATCCGAAACTCGGTTTCCGGCTGCACTGGCTTAGGAGGATAGTCTTGGTTGTAGGAGATCATAACAGGCTGCGGATGAATGATTCCATAACTGTCAGTAAAAGCGTCGCGGATATTTTCTGACGGCTTCTGCTCGTTGTACACTTTTAGATATCCCGCTCCGTCATAAGTGAATATGCCGACTTGTCCCACAGCAAGCGTGTCGCATTTCTGCACCCACACAACTTGCCCGTCATGGTAGACCGGCTCCATACTGTCCCCGGAAACATATAATCCAAAATCTGCGTCTGCCGGTACGGAGTTTTTCGGGAACGGTATCCGTTGGAAATTACAATCGTCCAGAAATTCGCCGGTACCTGCTGAAACAGCAAGGTTGCCAATGGGCATATCAACATACTCAATCGTGATGCCTGCATTCACCTGCGGCTTATACCTACCGGAAGCAACCAGATCTTCCCGGTATTCCTGTACCTTGCGGATACCCTCATTGTTCAGCGCCGGTGCATACTGGCGCGTAAAGAAAGAGACTCCATCTTCGATTTTCAGTGCATAACACAGTGCAATCAAATGATATGCGTTGGGTAGAGCCTTTCCCTGCACCCACTTACCAACGCCGCTGGCGCTCATGGTTACCCCGTATATGCGCAGAGCAGCACTCAATTCAGACATACTAAGTCCCGCATCTCTGCGGGCTTTGTCTATACGCTGACCAATAACATTACTCTCTTTTTCTGCTTCTGCATTGTATGCAGAGGAAGTTGACGCCTTAAAAGGCAGGATACTTGCCCTATGCTTCTCCATCGTATTGCCCATCCTTTTTTGTATGAGTACAGTATATAGGATGAGTATATAATTGTCAAGCGAGAAAGGATATAATATCCTCAAACGCGCCATTGACAGGGATAATATATCCTGCTATAATGCTCGTACACGGATAAATCAGCGAGTGAACAGGAGGCTCTCACGAATGCTACAGCTCTCACGTCAGGATATCGAGCTCATTTCGAGAAGACTGCTGTCAGAATATCTGAAAAAGCAAATTACACGGATCGATAAAATCGACCCGGTTGACTTTGCCGAAAAAATGTGCGGCCTTCGATTTGCTTTTGCGGACATAAGTGTGACAGGGGCTGTCCTCGGATTTACTGCATCCATGGATGTTAAGGTAACTATTTCCCGTAGGGACGGCACACAGGACGACTTCGTATTGGATGGAAAAACAGCCTACATAGACCGAAGTCTTGCTGCAGAAGGACAAACTGGGCGCCTGAACTTTACAATGATGCATGAGGCTTCACACCTGCTTTATGCGAGGCTCTTCCCATCGGAGTACAACGGCTGGCAGCGGCGGTGTGTCTGCCGCTTGGCTGATGAATGTATTCGTTATCCCGTGCATGATTGGGAGGAGTGGCAGGCCAATGTACTCACATCGTATCTTCTTTTGCCGCGTGAATTAGTTTTTCGGCACTTAGAAAATGTCGGATTGCCGCAGGGCATCAAATGGCTGAACCGTGTGTATGCGCCAAAGGACTACCACCGGTTCTCGGAAGCCGCAAGGCGACTGGGCGTTTCCAAAACGGCGCTGGCCATCCGTCTATCGCAGATGGGTTTGATAGAGAAAAATGAGTTTTTTGATCCGTATAGCACGATTCTTGTTTTTCCGGACAAGAATGAAATTGATAGTGAGATCGCATAACTGTAATAGGAGGCATAATGGCTAAAATCAATTCAAAAGCGCTTGACCCGTTGCGCTATTCCTGTATCCAGGCAGAACAGCAGGAACTGAAAAAACAATATTCCAACCATACCACGATGGCGCGTCTTTGCCCGTACTGCCAGAATAAACTGGAGGTATTGTGCAAGGGGACGCATGGTGCATCCTATGTAAAATGCTCCCAATGTGGGGAACAGGTATTCTTCCCGCCTGTGACTTTTAGAATAAGTAAATCGTTCAGGATATAAACCATCGGCAAAATTGAATATCCAAGTATGTACACCGGAGCCGCTTGATGCGTGACCTTCCCATGTGTCGCTTGATTTGCAGCCTTTGTTCTTGAAAAGAACAAGGTCAATCAATGCGTCCATGTCGAAGGCAGATCAAGCGGCTCTTTTGCGCTCATTCGGATCCAGAAAGGGACGGAATGAGCGTTTTCTTTTGCTTACTCCCGGCAAATGTGGACTGCCGCGGGCCACCGTTTCTGTCATTTGCGAATTTTTCAAAATGACAAAACGGAGGTAATGGTCAATGACCGTAAAGGATAAGTATTACATTCGGGTGAAAAGCACCCTCGTAGAGGTTACCCACGAAGTTTATTTGGCTTTTTATCGCGCCGAACGGCAAGAGCGCAACCAAATGGAAAAAGAAAGCCGAAATCATGTGACTTCATACGATGCGTGGGATACCGCTGAACGGACGGGTCAGGAACTGCTGACCTTACCTGATGAGGTCAACGTGGAGGATCTCGCTATTTCGGCAGTGATGTCGGAGAAATTACATTTTTGCCTGCGGCAGCTCCCCGAGTCAGAGCAGCAGGTCATCTGGGACATCTATTTCATGGGTAAAACGGAGACAGAAACGGCCAAAAATATGGGCATTCCACTGATGACACTTCGTTACCGGCGCGATGGAATCCTCCGCAAACTCAAAAAAATGATAAATCAGTAAAAAATCTTTCGTAAATCATTGGCCTGAATACGGATAAAGGGTAGGGAGATATTTTCTCCTCTTGCTCTTTGAAAAACGCTGGTGTATTACCGGCCATATCCGGCAACTGGATCACATCAGCAGATGAGCCTCTGTAAGAAGGAGGAAAGCGATGTGGAGAACGCGCCATGACCACCTGCACGGCTCTGCCCGTGTCAATGAAGGTCCCGAATCGGAAGGTGCCCAGCGATACCCGTTCATCCAAAAGCGGCTTTGGCAAGCCGTCTCGCCACGACCTCATCTGCCTATAATGGTACTTCTGCACAGCGACAGCCTCAAACCATCGGTGCAGCTCGGAGAGATCCTCGGAGGGGTGAGATTCCCATGTGCGGCGCCCGCCGCAGGCCAGTTGACCGCCCGACAGTCCGGGAAGTAGTGTCGAATAGGACTGAGCAAATGACAGAACCGGCAGGAGCGCCCTGTTTGCGGGGCGCTCCTGCCGGCATGAAACTTCGTGCATGAGCACTGCACCACGAAAATACATAAAAGCTGGTGCATGAAGTTTTTGCGCATCATTTCCGGTTGCCCCGCAGGTGCGAGGAAAAGGCACATTTCTAATCTTGCTATGCTTTTGCATAGCAAAACCTGATGGCAGAAACGCGGACACTGTATTCTTTTCTCTTCCTTTCAATTTGTGCTTTCATTCGTTTTTTATGTCTGACCCTTTCTCTTACTCTCACATACCCACCCTGCACCTGACAGTGTCCGCGTTTGTGCCATTAGAAACATAAAGTGCTAAAGCTAACATCATTCAGAAGAGAGGTCAAATATATGGCGATTCAAACAGTACAGCCTTATGGCGATCAGATTCAAATGACGATTGACGGACATCATGTGACGATCAGCTTTACGCAGGAGGAAAATCCCACCCTCTCAGCGTTGGTGCGGAATACTTTGCTGGACGCATATATCCGAAAGAATGACCTGTCCGGTGAAGAGCAGTTCGCGTAGAATAAAAATGCTTTGCTTAAATGCGATTTTACCGGATCGGAGGCTCGTTCTTTGTTGCTTTTATTTCAAGGTTCTGATAGCTATTCAACCTGAAATGTGAGATAATCAAGGTGGCAGAATGCCGTGTACTTTGAAAAGTGAATACATGAAAAGGTGTATCTGAACCTCTCACATTTCTAAATCATTCATTGAGAGGAAGGATACATTATGGCTGAAAGAGTTTGTTGTTCTTATCAAAATGTACTCAGCATCCAGAACAGAGTATGCTGTCTGTACCGCGTCTCCACCACCAAGCAGGTCGACCACGATGACCAGAATCAAGCTGACATCCCCGTGCAGAGAAAAGCCTGCCGTGAGTTCGCAGAGCGGATGGGCTGGACCATCGTGTACGAGGAACAGGAAAACGGCGTGTCAGGCTTCAAGGTCAGCGCCAATGACCGTGATAAAATTCAACTCATCAAGGAATATGCCGAACAGGGCAAATTCGATATTCTGCTGGTGTTCATGTTCGACCGTATTGGCAGACGAGCCGAAGAAACGCCTTTCGTGGTCGAATGGCTCATCAACCACGGCATTCAGGTCTGGAGCGTCAACGAGGGTGAACAGCGGATCGACACACATGTTGATCGCCTTACCAACTACATCCGCTTTTGGCAGGCAGATGGTGAAAGCCAGAAAACCTCCATGCGTACCAAGGCCGCCCTCGGGCAGATGGTACAGGAAGGCCGCTTCCGTGGCGGTTCCGCCCCTTACGGCTATGACCTGGTACCCAGCGGCACATACAACAAGCGCAAGCATGAGGTCTTCAAACTGGAGATCAATCCTGATGAGGCAAAGGTCGTGCGCATGATGTTCGACCTGTGCGTCGGCTCCGGTTACGGCAGATTTAAAATCGCCAACTTCCTGTCTGAGATGGGCATCAAGACCCGTGACGGGAAGAACTGGCATGAAGCTACCGTCGGTCACATTCTGCACAACATCATGTACACCGGTGTGCTTCGGAGTGGCTGTACGCAGTCTGAAGTATTTCCTGATTTGCAGATCATCTCACCGGAGAACTTTGGACTGGCGCAGAAGCTCATGGCCGAGCGCGCCAATGAGTGTAATGCGCTGCGGACCATGCCCCGCAATACCAGAGGACAGTCCCTGCTATCCGGCAATGTGTTCTGCGGACATTGCGGCGGTCGCCTGACACTGACTACCAATGGAACGACTCGAGTCAATGCTGCCGGTGAAAAGGTTGGCCGCAAGCGCATCCGCTATGTGTGCTACAACAAGACCCGCAAGCGCAGTAACTGCGATGGGCAGACTGGCTACACCATGCACATTCTGGACAAGATGGTCACCGACATTCTCCATCAGGTATTCGACCGGATGCGTTCTGTAGAGGAAAACGAGATCATTTCCCGTACCCACCGCAGCGCTATGGTCAGCCTCAAGAAACGCCTTTCGGACGCCAAAGCGGAATCCGCCAAGGCAACGAAGGAATATGAATCCCTGAAGCTGGAGGTTATCAAAGCCGTACAGGGCGAAAGTGCATTCCCGATGGACGTCCTGTCGGAGCTGGTCAACAATGCCCGTACCAGGATGCTGGATGCCAATGCTCAATTGACTGAACTCAATGAGGAAGTCGAGAAAAGCAATCAGCGCATCGAAGCCATCAAAGCGGATTACCGCCGCATCATGGAATGGTCCGAGATGTTCGATGGCAGCGACATGGATGTGAAGAAGATGATTGCAGGATACATCATCAAGAGAGTGGATGTGTACTCCGATTACCGCCTGCACATTGAGTTCAACATGAGCTTCGCACAGTTCGAACTGGGGCTGGATTCCCTGGAAACCAACCCAGCATAAATAAGCAAACTGTCAGCGGTGTTGACAGGAGCGACATCACCTGCAATAATAGCGTTGAGGAGGTGTATCCGAGCCTGAACTGGAAGGAAGGATACATGAAGAAAAGAGTATGCTGCTTATACCGTGTTTCGACGACAAAGCAGGTAAATTATGACCCACTGAAACAGGCGGATATCCCAATGCAGAGAAAAGCCTGTCATAAGTTTGCGGAGTCCATGGGCTGGGAAATCGTTCAGGAGGAACAGGAAGCGGGTGTATCAGGATTTAAGGTCAGCGCAGCCGACAGAGAGGCTATCATCAAGCTCAAAGAGGATGCGTTAAAAAACCGATTTGATATACTTCTCGTGTTCATGTTCGACAGACTTGGCCGCAAAGAGGATGAAACACCATTTATTGTGGAGTGGTTCGCCTCCCATGGCATTGAGGTGTGGAGCGTGAAAGAAGGTGAGCAAAGATTTGACCAGCATGTGGACTTTTTAATGAATTACATCCGTTTTTGGCAAGCCAGCGGAGAAAGTAAAAAGACTTCCATTCGGACCAAGACCGCATTGGAGCAGCTTGTTGCCGAAGGACGCTTCCGCGGAGGCATTGCCCCCTATGGCTATAAACTGGAACCCAGTGGAATCCTTAACAAGCGCAAACACGAAGTGATGAAGCTTGTTATTGAGGAGAGTGAAGCCGGCGCGGTTCGCTTGATGTTCCATCTATGTGTCAACTCCGGATATGGAAGATGCCGGATCGCTTCGGCCCTCAATGACAGTGGTCTAAAGAACAGAGACGGACAAAACTGGCATGAGGCGACAGTCGGGCATATTCTCCACAATGTCCTGTATACGGGGATCCTGCGAAGTGGAAGCAGCCGGTCCGATGTGATACCGGAATTGCAGATCGTTGCTCCGGACACCTTCTGCCAGGCACAAACACTGATGCAGGAACGCACAAATGCACATGACGTCACGAGGACACTTCCTCGAAATACCAAGGGACAGGCGCTGCTTTCCGGGAATGTCCGCTGTGGACACTGCGGCGGACGGTTAATTCTGACCAGCAGCGCAGCCGATTATGTCAAGGCGGATGGGAGCCGTGTGAGGAGAAAGCGTACACGCTATATATGCTATAACAAGGTGCGAAAAAGATGCCCTTGCAGCGGGCCGACCGGCTACACGGCGCACATTCTGGATGCAAGGGTAAAAGCATATTTGCGAGAGTTATTTGCGGCGGTAAAGCGCGGCGGGATCTCGGCGGTCACGGACGATAAAAAGAAGCAGCTGGAGAAAAAACAAGCCGAGCTTCTGGAGCTTACACAGCAATTCGAAGAGTCGCAAAGTCAATATGAGCTGTTTAAGAACCGACTCCTCGACTCCATTCGGCAGACCGATTCCACACGCCAGAGCATGCTGACAGAAGTCCTAGATGAAGCATACGAAAGGGTCGTATCTCTACGAAAAGACGTTGGGATCCTGCAAGCGCAGATGGAGGAATTATCAGAGACCGTCACAGAATCGGAAAAATGCGCTGCGCGGATTATGGAATGGGCAAATATCTTCGAGGTCTGCAGCGTTGAGACACAGAAAATGATTGCGGGCTATATGCTCAAATGCGTGACCGTGTTCCGAGACTACCGCGTGGACATCCAAACCAATGACCTCGGCATTGCAATACCGAGGTTGGACACAGAATCAACAGAACAAACTTAATTGGCCATTCAAACAATCTGAGTAGCTGGAGATACCTTAGAAAGATGCCTGTGGGGTGCTTAACCGATAACTCGGGAGAGCGCTTGAATGGCATTCAAGAGGTCAGCGGTTCGATCCCGCTTATCTCCACCACAAAAAGGAAACCACGACATCCGCCGTGGTTTTCTTTTTGCCTCTATCCGGAAACCCGTCTCAATTTGAGACGGGTTTCGGCAGATTATTCACTTTCCTCTGTTCCCTCCGGGAGAGCCTCTGTACCCTCCGGCAGCTCCGCTGCGCGCTCCTCCTCGGTGATGGTGGGGATAAACGCCTTCGCCAGCTTGCCCTTGCCGCGCTGCTTGATATAGAAGTACCCTATGGTACTGAACACCAGCGCGCCGATGAAGTTCACGAACAGATCCCCCATGGTGTCGTACAGCCCGATGTCCAGGTATCCGCCGAGCCCCAGCTCCTGCCCGTTTATCGTCACCGAGGTGATGCCGTCGATGGTCACGGGGATGTTGCTGTTGGTGGGATCCAGCATCACCGAGGTGATGGCGTTCACCACCGTGTCCTTCTGCATATCCATCATGAACAGCCTGTCCATGCCGAACTCGAAGAACTCCCACAGCACACCCACCGTCATGGAGAAGCAGAACGCCGCCACAGCCACATAGATAGGGGACAGCTGAAACTTGATCTTGCTGTTGCGGTTGAGAATGTCGATGAGCGCAAACCCCGTGGCGGCGCACAGAAATCCCGTGGTGGTGTGCAGCATGGAGTCCCAGTACGGATAGGTGATGAAGTAGCACTTCAACTCGCCCAGTATCTCCGATGCGAAAATAAACAGCAGTATGATGATCTCCAGCGTGGACGGCAGCTCAATGCCGAAGTTCTGCTGGATAAAAAACGGCAGGACAAACAGTCCCAGTACCAGCAGGCAGATAAACGCGCTCTCATATTCGCCGCGGATGATGGAAGACACCAGCGTAGCCAGTACGATCAGCCGCAGTACGGTGTATACGGCGAACACGGTGGGCTGCCGCCTGATGACGGCCTTCAGCTGCGAGCCCAGGTGCCGCGGAGCCTTTTTCTTACGTTCCATAGTGTATCCCTTTCTGCGTGTCATTTCCATTTTCCGGTATTATACCGCAAAATACGAAGAAATACAATAAAAATGACAGCGTGGCAGGACCGAGCCGACCTTCGTCAAGCGTCTCGCGCGCCCAGTAGGATAGAAGCAGTGCCCCGCCATCTGGCGGGGCGCTGCTGTATGCGTTTGTTACTTTGTGCCGAAAATGCGGTCGCCGGCATCGCCCAGACCGGGCACGATGTAGCCGTGCTCGTTCAGGTGATCGTCCAGCGCACCGGCATAGATGTCCACATCCGGGTACAGCTTCTGGATGTGCTCGATGCCCTCGGGAGCCGCCACCAGCACCATCAGCTTGATGTGCTTGCAGCCGCGCTTCTTCATCTCGCCGATGGCCTCCGCGGCGCTGCCGCCGGTGGCCAGCATGGGGTCCACGATCAGCACATCGCGCTCGGCCACGTCCTTGGGCATTTTGCAGAAGTAGGGGTGCGGCTCCAGCGTCTCCTCGTCGCGGTACATACCGATGTGCCCCACACGGGCGGAGGGCACCATCCGCAGCACGCCGTCCACCAGGCCCAGGCCCGCACGGAGGATAGGCACCACCACGAACTTACGGCCCGCCAGCGTGGGCGCGTCCATCCCGCAGATGGGGGTCTCGATGTGCTTGGTGGTCAGGGGCAGGTCACGGGTGGCCTCATAGGTGATGAGCATACCAATCTCGGATACCAGCTCCCGGAAATCCTTGACGCTGGTGTTCTTGTCCCGCATGATGGTCAGCTTGTGCGCCACCAGGGGATGGTTCATGATGTGGACCTTCTCGCTGTACATGATGTTATCCTCCGTGTATATGAAATTTTAAGGGTATACGTTTTACTCCGCTGTCAGGGACAGCCCCCTGGCCAGCCGTTCGCGCTCCGCCTGGCTCAGCCGCAGATACACCGGCTGCAATTCCTGGGCGGAACACGTCAGCCCCTGCGCGGCAAGATGCTCCGCCGCCAGCGCCACGCCCGCGGCGCTCTGCTGCCGGTGCAGGGGAGAGGCCAGCCGGCACCCGATCCCCGCCTTCTGCAAAAAGTCATACAGCAGCACCGCGCCGTCGCCCACGATCAGCTTTGGCTCCGGCATGGCGGCCAATTCCTCCGCCACCAGCTCCATAGCCACGGCCCTGTCCGCGCATAGTCTCGTAACGCGGCCATTTTCTGTCCGGAACAGCGCGTTGTACACCTGCTGCCGCCGTGCGTCCATAGCGCCCACGACGACGCCCTCGAAGTCCGTGACGCCATAGGCCATTGCCTCCAGCGTGGATACGCCGCAGCAGGGCAGCGCCTTGGCCCACGCCAGCCCCTTGGCCGCCGACACGCCGATGCGTATCCCGGTAAAGCTCCCCGGCCCCTGGGCCACGGCGATGATGTCCATATCGTCCAATGTCAGTCCCGCGGTCTTCAGCATTCCGTCCAGCAGCGGCATCAGCGTCACGCTGTGGGTCAGCCCCCGGTCCTGATACGCCTGGGCCAGCAGTGTGCCGTTTTCCGTCACGGCCACGGACACGCTCTTGGCGGAGGTCTCCAATGCCAGTATTCTCACTGTCACTCGCCTCCCGTGATGGTGATGATGCGGTCGCTCTCGCCCGTGCCCCGGGCGATGTCCACCCACAGGGTGTCAGCCGGCATAGCGTCGTCCACGCGCTCGGACCACTCCACGGCGCACACGCCGCCCCGTGTCAGATAGTCCTCCCAGCCGATGTCGAACAGCTCGTCAGAGCTGCCCAGCCGGTACATATCAAAGTGAAACAGCGGTGTTGCGCCGTCGTATTCGTTGACAATGGTAAACGTGGGGCTGGTGACCCGTCCGGCGCAGCCCAGACCTCGGGCCAGCCCACGGGTAAAGGCGGTCTTGCCCATGCCCAGTCCGCCGCGGTAGGCCACTACTGTACCGGGGCGCAGCCGCCTGCCCAGCATTTCGCCGATATGCTCTGTCTCCTCCGGACTGTGGGACAAATATTCCATCGGCGCGGCCTCCTTTACCTCAAATCGATTTATTATAGCACACCGCCGCCGAAAAGGAAAGAGCGAAACCACCCAAGTCGAATAAAATGTTCCGCCGCGGGGCGGTCATGTTGGCACAGCAAGAGTGCCGCGCACAAAAAGAAGAGGTACACATTTGTGTACCTCTTCTTTTTGGCAAATAACCCTAACTTTAATAGAATTTCAAGGGGGCGCATTTTCGGCGCAAACGGGGGTGCAGTAGTTTTCGGAAATGCGCCCCCTCTGTGGGAAAATTTCTCATGACTGATCTATTCCTTCAAAAACGTGGCCAGAAGCATCCAGGTTTGTTATCAGAAAATTCGTGACTGCTCCACGAAACTCCGCTTCTGCGCCCTTATTTTTCCAAAATGCCCGGTTTGCGTCCTCGATTTTCGGCTGCATCTGCTCGATCTGGTTATCGTCCAACGGAAAACGGACATCACCAAAATCGTCATTCATAATTTTGAGAAGCAAATCGTGATACTTATGTGCACCGATTGTTTGTAAAGCGGCTATGATTTCAAAAAGATGTTCTGAAGCAAGGACCTCCTGCAAATCGTCCATGGCGGACATCCAAAACTCCACGCTAAGGGCGAGCAGCCTTTCACTCTGAGACATAGATTGCTGCAGTTCAAAGAGCTTTTCCCAGTGGAAAGACGGCAGTTGCTCCAAGACGTTACCTTTCTCCATGTAAAACTCGTTGTATGATTCCGTGCGCCACCCTCCGGCTCGCTTTATTACAACGCTATATTCGGATAGCCCATTATCATATATCACAGCGTTTCGCGAAGACAGAATATCATCCTCAATATAATAAACGCCTGCTTTGGGAACGTTTGCATCCAGTGATTTTCCGTTGCGTATTGTTCCGATGTACTGACCGTTAATGTACATTCGATACGGCAAAAGAGCTCCCGCAAATGTGGATTTCCGATGAATATGGAATCGCACCTCACGCATGAAATCGCACTCCTGTATGTGGATTCAATTATTTACATTGCTTAAAAAAGTCCACCGTAATTCTGTCAAAATTACGGTGGACTTATGGTCGGAGTGGGGGGACTTGAACCCCCGGCCTCTTGGTCCCGAACCAAGCGCGCTACCAGCTGCGCTACACCCCGTCAGCCCTCCTATTATATTTCCTGGCGGCGCGGCTGTCAAGTATAATTTCCCAACTTTCACTTGTATGTCTAACGCCTTCGTCTATTGCATATAGTGCATATAGTGCTCTGGAAAAGAAGGAGGTGTTCCGCCATGTCCCAGCGCCCCGTGTCTTACGCCGGTAAACGCATAGCCCCGTCCCGCCGCAGTGCCCCGCTCCGCAAAGCCCCGTCTCGCCCCGCGCCCCGCCCGGACCGGACGAAGTCCGCGGAGGCCTCCGTCCCCGGCACCCGCCGCCGTATGGTCCAGTTGGTGATCTCAGCTGCACTGCTGTTGGCGGTCATCGCCATGAAATTTCTCTTTCCGGCGGCGCTGGATCGCTGCCGCGCCACGCTGCTGGATCTGCTGGGTGCCGATACCGACTTCGTAGAGGTGTTCTCCGCCGCCGGTCGGGCTTTCTCTGACGGATCCACCGTCTCTGACGCCCTCAACGATGCTTACACCGCCGTTTTCGGCACGTCGGAGATACCCGCCGCCCCCGCTGTCTCCCGGTCGGAGACACTGCCGGACAATGTGGATATGCTCCAGCGGGTCCTGGACTTCGACTACGTTGACCCGGTCTCGGCGGGCCAGATCACCTCGCTGTTCGGCTGCCGCAGCGACCCCCTGGAGGGCGACGGCCGCTTCCACTACGGCCTGGACATCGCGGGGGAGGAGGGCGCGGTCATCCGCGCCTTTGCCGACGGAACGGTGACGGCTATCGGCAGCAGCACCGACTTGGGCAGCTACGTTACCGTTACCCACGAGGGCGGCTTTTCCACTCTCTACGCCCACTGCCGTAAGATCACCGCCTCCGACGGCCAGCAGGTGAGGGCCGGCGACCCCATCGCCGAGATGGGGGATACCGGCCGTGCCACCGGCTTTCACCTGCATTTTGAACTTCACCACGACGACACCTATCTGAACCCCATTTATTATGTTACATTTGCGTAAGCCATCCGCCGCCCTCACCGTATCGCCCTCTGCGCTGGTGCTGCTGGCGGCGTTTCTGCTGCTCTCCCGAGGGTTGACCCTGCCTGCCGCGCTCCTATCCGCCGCCCTGTGCCACGAGCTGACCCACGTCCTGACCCTCCATGCGCTCCACACGCCGCCCCGCCGCCTGACCCTCTCCGCCACCGGCGCGGAGCTATATGTGCCGGACCTCCACCGCCTGTCCTACGGCGGCGAGCTGCTGGCCGTGGCTGCCGGCCCCGGCTGCAATCTCCTGCTCTGGGCGCTGCTGTCCTCCGTGGGCGGTGAGGCGCTGGCGCCCTTCGCCGGGGCGCATCTGATCCTGGGGGCGCTGAATTTGCTGCCGGTCCGCCCTATGGACGGCGGCCGCCTCCTCTGGCTGCTGACGGCGCTCTGCACCGAGCCCTACACCGCCGACCGCGTGGCCTATGCGGTGGGCGCCGTTGCCTCCGCCGCCCTGCTGGTCCTGTGCCTGTACCTGACGCTGACCACCGGCGCGGGGCTGTTCCTGCTGCCCGGCGTCCTTTGGCTGGCCGTAAAAGGGGTCTTGCCAAACGGCGCAAAACCGGATAAAATAAACTGTTACAAGAAATAGCTCCCCCGCCCACGCTCCGTCGGGCAGGGGAGGGGAGAGGACTACACCATGGATAAACGACTGGAACGCATCCTGCCCCGGGTGCAAAAGCCCGCCCGCTACGTGGGCGGCGAATACAACGCCATCCTCAAGGACAAGGCGGCGGTAGACACCCGCATCGCCTTCTGCTTCCCGGATACCTATGAGATCGGTATGTCCAACCTGGGTATGCGTATCCTCTACGGCGTAATGAACAATATCCCCGGCGTCTGGTGCGAGCGCGTGTTCGCTCCCTGGGGCGACATGGAGGCCGAGCTGCGTCAGGCGGAAATGCCCCTTTTTGCCCTGGAATCCGGCGACCCCATCACCGACTATGACATCGTGGCCTTCTCCGTTGGCTACGAGATGGCCTTTCCCGCCATCCTCAATATGCTGGACCTGGCCCACATCCCCCTCCACGCCGCGGACCGCACCGGCCTGACCCCGCTGGTCATCGCCGGCGGCACCGCCATGTACAACGCCGAGCCCCTGGCCGACTTCATCGATCTGGTCAGCCTGGGCGAGGGCGAGGACGTCACCGTGGAGCTGGTGGAGCTCCACCGCCGCGCCCGCCGCGAGGGCTGGAGCAAGGCTGATTTTCTCCGCGCCGCTGCCCGACTGGACGGTATCTATGTCCCGTCCCTTTACGATGTGACCTATCACGACGACGGCACCGTGGCGTCCATCACGCCCCGCGACGGTGCACCTGCCGTGGTGACAAAGCGCATCGTCCACGATATGGACAAGTCCTATTTCCCGGTAAATACCATCGTCCCCTCCACCGAGATCGTCCAGGACCGCGTCACCCTGGAGTTGTTCCGGGGCTGCATCCGCGGCTGCCGCTTCTGTCAGGCGGGCACCATCTAC
>OBDM01000151.1_pt1 | contig 37900 bp, 30 predicted proteins | sample 1518281 | NCBI WGS metagenome assembly OBDM01 (sample SAMN01760942, study PRJEB22395) | human gut metagenome | reverse complement strand
TGTGGGGGAGCGGACGGCGGCGGAGCTCGCGCGCCGGGGAGAGCTGTCCCCTGCCGAGGGGGCGCGGCTGCTGACGTTCTGCAACAACGCCGGCCCGGCCTTTGCCATCGGCGTGGCCGGGGTGTCGGTATTCGGCAGCGCCCGGACGGGGGTTTGGCTATATCTGCTGCACTGCGCCGCCGCGCTGCTGACGGGCCTGCTGTTCTGCCGCCGCCCGCTGCCCGTCACCGCCATGCCGAAACGGCCTGTGCCGCCGCAAACCGGACTGACGGGGCAGTTTCTCCGGGCGGTGGAGGGGGCGGTGTCCGCCATGGCCCGGGTGTGTGGGTTCGTGGTGTTCTTTCTGGTGCTGCTGCGCCTGGCGGAGGGGCTCATCGGTCCCCTGCCGCCGCTGGCGGCGGGGGTGCTGGAGCTGACCAACGGCATCCTGCGCCTGACGCCGGACCGCCGGGGCTTCGTCACCGCGGCGGCGCTGCTGGGCTGGGGCGGGCTCAGCGTCCACTGCCAGACGGCGGCGGTGACGGCGGGCAGCGGTATCTCCCTGCGGCTGTATCTGCCGGCCAAGGCGGTGCAGGCGGCGTTGTCAGCAGGACTGGCGGCGCTGCTGGCACCGTATCTGCTGCCGTAGGGCACCCCGAGGGTCCCTCCTGCGTAGAATGACCACGGAGAGAAGTCTCCCATCATTCCCGACAGGAGGTCACATAGGATATGAGCATTACGCTCCGTCATGCCGCCGCCTGCTATCAAGCCCCGGACGGCGAGGTGGAGGCGGTACGGGACGTGTCCTTCACGGTGGAGGAGGGCGCGTTCGTCAGTTTAGTGGGGCCCTCCGGCTGCGGCAAATCCACCCTGCTCAGCGCCATTGCCGGTCTGGAGCCCCTCAGCGGCGGCGCTATCGAGATCGACGGCCGGACGGTACAGGGCACGTCGCCAAAGATCGGCTTTATGCCCCAGCGGGACCAGCTTTTCGAGTGGCGGAATATATGGGACAACGTGACGCTGGGGCTGACGGTCCGTGGTGAGAAGGACCCGGCGGCCTATGCTCACGTGTCCCGGCTGCTGGAGCGCTACGGGCTGGCGTCCTTTGCCAAAAAGCGGCCCTGCCAGCTCTCCGGCGGTATGCGCCAGCGCTGCGCCCTGATCCGGACCCTGGCCACTGAGCCGGAGATATTGCTGCTGGATGAGCCCTTTTCCGCCCTGGACTACCAGACACGGCTGGCGGTGTCGGCGGATATCTGGCGCATATTGCAGCAGGAGGGCAAAACGGCCCTGCTGGTCACCCATGACATCGCTGAGGCGGTGAGTATGTCCGACCGGGTGGTGGTGCTGTCCCGCCGCCCCGCCGTGGTGAAGGCGGAGATGGACATGGGCGCGCTGCGTGGTCTGCCGCCGCTGGAGCGCCGGGACACGCCGGAATTTCACCGGTACTTCAACGCCATATGGAAGGAGCTGGACGTTCATGCCTGAGAAAACGCCTTCGCCCCGCCGTGCGGCGTACCTGAGGACCGTGCGCCGCGAAAAGCGCCGGGTGCGTATCTGGCAGATCGCGCTGGTGGCGGGGCTGTTTGCCGTGTGGGAGCTCAGCTGCCGGCTGGGGCTGTCCGACGGTTTTCTGGTCAGCAGTCCCAGCCGCATGGTGCAGACCCTGTGGCGGCTGTGCGCCTCCGGCGAGCTGTGGCACCACGCGGCGGTGTCCATCGGTGAGACGGTGCTGGGCTTTACCGCCGGGACGGTGCTGGGCACGGCCGTCGCCGTGGCCATGTGGTGGTCGGACACCGCCGCCCGCATTCTGGACCCGTACCTGGTGGTGCTGAACGCACTGCCGAAAACAGCCCTGGGGCCCATCTTCATCGTGTGGATGGGCGCGGGCATGGGGGCCATCGTCACCATGACGCTGGCCATTTCACTCATCGTCACCATCCTGAGTATGTACACCGGCTTCCGCACCACCGACCCGGAGAAGCTGCGGCTGATGCGGACGCTGGGCGCTGACAAGCGCCAGATCCTGTGGCTGCTGGTGTTCCCGGCCAACTGTCCCACGCTGTTCTCCACGCTGAAGGTGAACGTGGGCCTCTCGTGGGTGGGGGTCATCATGGGCGAGTTCCTGGTATCCCGGGCCGGGCTGGGGTATCTCATCGTCTACGGCTCCCAGGTATTCAACATGGACCTGGTCATGGCCAGCGTGCTGGTGCTGGGGCTGGCGGCGGTGGGAATGTACCTGCTGGTGCTGCGGGCAGAAGCATTCTTAAATCATCTATGGGGGGTACGTGCATGAAAAAACAACTTATCTGCATTTGTATGGCCGCGCTGCTGTCGCTCAGCCTGCTGACCGGCTGCGGCGCGGGGACCGATACCGGCGATACCGCCGGCACGGAGGCGAAAAATGTCACGGTCCGGCTCAGCGAGGTGACGCACTCGGTGTTCTACGCACCGCAGTACGTGGCTATGAGCCAGGGGTTCTTCGCCGACGAGGGGCTGGACATTGAACTGAGCAACGGCGGCGGGGCCGACAAGGTGATGACCGCCGTGGTATCCGGCGGCGCGGACATCGGCCTGGCCGGGCCGGAGAGCTGCATCTATATCCACGCGCAGGGCAAGGACGATCTGCCGGTGATCTTCGCCCAGCTGACCAAGCGGGACGGCTCGTTCCTGGTGGGCCGCAGCGACGAGGCCTTCGACTGGAACGACCTGAGGGGCAAGACCATCATCGGCGGGCGCAAGGGCGGCGTGCCGGAGATGACGCTGGAATACGTCCTCAAGCAGCACGGCATCGTACCCCAGGAGGACGCGGTGGTGGACACCTCGGTGCAGTTCAACATGATGGCCGGGGCCTTCACCGGCGGACAGGGGGACTATGTGACGCTGTTTGAGCCCACCGCCACGGAGGTAGAGCGCGCCGGACACGGGTATATCCTCTGCTCCATCGGCGAGGAGTCCGGGGAGATACCCTACACCGCCTATTTCGCCAGCCAGAGCTATATGACGGCGCATCCGGAGGTCATTCAGGGCTTTGCCAACGCCATCGCGCGGGCGCAGCAGTGGATCGTGGACCACACGGACCGGGAGGTGGCGGAGGCCATCATCGATCAGTTCCCGGATACGGACCTGGATACCCTGGAGGCCGTTACCGCGCGGCACCGGCAGATCGATGCATGGAACGCGGGGCCCATGATGGCGCGGTCGGCGCTGGAACGGCTGGAGACGGTGATGACCGAGGCCGACGAGCTGGAGAAGGACCAGTGGGTGGATTTCGACAAGCTGGTGGACAACAGCTTTGCCCAGAAGGCCATGGAAGCGCAATAAGCAAAAAAGAAAGCCCATGCGGGCTTTCTTTTTTGCGTTCATATCAGCTCAGGGCGGAGATGACCTCGGCGTATTTGTCGATGTCGGACGCGCCGTTCCAGGTCATAAAGCCGCCGGTGCACCCGGCGTCGCGGAGGGCCCGGACCTCGTCGGCCAGCTCCGCCGCGCCGTAGTGGTTATACGGCTCGCGGATGGCGTTGTAGCACTGTATCCATGTGCGTACCGCGCCGGGAGACGCCGTCTCGCTCTGGCGGGCCATGGCGCTCTCGCCGAAGTTGTGGACGGTGGTATAGGGGTGCTCCCAGGGCTTATAGTCCCCCTGCGCGCTGTAATGGTCGGGGTAGGGCATACCGGAGATGGCGTCCACCACGGAGCTGATGGCCGGCCAGTACTGGCCGCAGGCGGTGACGTAGGCGTTGGCGCACTCGCCGAATACGTCGCCGGAGATGTAGTACCCGGCGTCATGCAGCCGCTGCGCGGCGTAGATCAGAAACCGCTGGACCGCCTGGGCCTTGCTCTCACCGTAGGTGTTTTTGTAATCGATGGTACCGGCCTGCTCATACTTATACGCGCCGTCGGGGAAGCGGATGTAGTCAAACTGGATCTCGTTGAAGCCCAGAGCGGCGGCCTCCAGAGCCAGATCCACCTTGTACTGCCACACGGTGCGGTTGTAGGCGCTGGGCCAGTACATGGAGCTGATCTTCAGGGGCGTGCCGTTCAGGTCGGAGATGACGTACTCCGGGTGGTCGGCGGCCAGGTGGGCGTCGTTGAACACCGTGATGCGGCCGATGACGTAGTAGCCAGCGTCGCGGAGCTTCTGCACGTTGGCCTTGAAGCCCTCCATGGTGTCCTGGGCCGCGGCGTAGGCGGACGGGCTGTACTGCTGCATGACCGGGGAGGCGTAGGATACCGCCGTGCCGTCCACGATGTCCACCACAAAGGCGTTGATGCCCGTCCCCTGGGCCAGCCGGATATAGCTGTCCGCGTACTGAATGGCGCTGCCATTCAGGTACAGGGCCCGCACCTCGTCGGGCATCACATTGTCCGTGAAGGCCGGCTTCTCCGTGGGGTAGTAGTCCAGGTCGGCCGCGTCGCCGCCGCCCCAGGCGTCGCCCCGCGCGGCGTGGCGCTGGTAGAGCGCGGCGTCATACTGCGCCAGCGCTTCCTCCTCCGTCATGCGGACGTTCTCTCCGTCGATGTACCCCTCGCCCCGGTCACAGCTGACGGCCCAGCGCAGGACCTCGCCGTTCTCGTCCAGGCCGTCAAAGCCGGTGACGGTCAGCGCCATGCCCTTTTCCACCGCGCAGCCGGGGACCGCGCCCGTCTCATCCGTCAGACTCATGCCCCGCAGGGCGTACACCGTCTCCGTCAGCACCGCGCTGCTGTAGTCCGCGGTCAGGTTGGCCGCGTCCAGATAGGCATAGCCCTCGCCGTTGACCACGCGGACGCGGTCCGCGCCGCCCTCGGCGTCCTCAGCAACGTACTGTACCTCCGCACCGCGGACCAGGGAACCCAGCTGAGTCCCGTTTTCGTCATACACAGGGGCGGTGGTCCCGGCGGCGGCCACATAGCCCGCCGCCGTCTCCGGCACCACGGGATTAAACTGCCGCCAGATAATATATCCCAGCGTGCCCAGCGCCAGCAGGCACAGCACGATGAGTACCACCGCCGCGCCGGTGCCGTGTTTCTTTTTCGTATTCGTTGACATAAATTGATTTCTCCTTGCGTATTTTTGTCAGCCTGCGGCCATTATACGCCATTTCGCGCCATAAATCCACCCAAATCTTGTGGCGCCGGTGACAAAATTTTCATATTTTTTGTGTTTTTCTCGTTTTTTTGGTAGACAACGACGCAGACCGATGGTATACTACACATGACTATTGTTATGTAAATCGGCGGAGGAGCTTTCCCACCGCCGGCGTTTCCCATACAACTTAGAGATAAGGCAGGGTGTATCGACATGAAGAGGACGAAACGGGGAATGGCATTGATCCTGGCGGCGGTGATGGCGGTGAGCTGTTTGACCACCATACTGCTGGCTGCCAGCAAACCGTGGACGGAAATCGATCTCGGTTCGCTGAGCCAGTATTACGAGACGGGCACCAACGCGGATCCGGGCCGCATTTCCAACGTGGACGGCGACAGCGGCGGCACGTCCTACGGCCTGTATATGTTCGTGGAGAAGACGGTGGGCAGCTTTATAAGCTGGCTCCAAAAATCCGATAATAAAATTTACCAAGGATTCGGAGAGACGCTGTACAACGCATGGGGCTACGACGTAAACAATAAGTGGAACCCCGGTTACGGCACCAACTTTAAGAACAAGTGGCAGAGCATCGGCCACGGCGGCAATGCCAAGGAGTTCGGGCAGGCGCAGACGGATTTCTGGAGAGAGACCCAGTACACCCAGCTTGTGGCCAATGTGGAAGGGCAGTACAAGGGCTTCGACATTGACAACTACTCCAACGCGCTGAAAAACGTGTTCTGGAGCCGCAGCGTCCACCACGGCGTGGGCGCCACCTACGGTTCCACTAAAAACACCGACGGCATGAGCGGCGCCACCGGTGTCATCTGCCGCGCCTTCAAGTCGCTGGGCGGTTTCAAGAACCAGAGCGAGGCGGAGCTGATCGCCGCCATCTACGCCGAGTGCAGCAAGCTGGACACTAACGGCAAGTGGGACGAGGACAACATGGAGACGCTGACCGCCAAGAAGTACGGCATTTATGGGCGCTCCATGGCATATTTCAACATCAACAGCGGCGGCGTGCAGACCTCGGTGTATAGCCGCCTGCACGTGAACGAGCCGGCGGACGCGCTGGTGATGCGCTATACCCATTCCGACCCGGACATCCCCGAGGGAGAGTATACCCTGCTCTACAATAACAACGGCGAACAGAGCCACGGCCTCGGAAAGAGCGTCTCCACGCTGACGGCGGCGGCTGACGCCATGATGCTGCGGCTGACCTATTACAACAATGGGTACTACATACTGACCAACGACGATGGCCAGCGGCTGTCCGTCTCCGGCGGCAAGCTGGTGCTGGAGGCGGCCTCCACCAGCAATAATCAGTTCTGGATCCTTGGCGGCGGCAGCGGCTACACCCTGCAGAATGTGGGCACCAAGCAGTATGTGACCGTGACGGTGACCAGTGCGGATGTCACAGCGGACGGCCAGAAGGTGCCGACGAAAGATGAGCGCGTGGCCGCGATAATTGCCGCAGCGAATAGCGACGAGGAAGGCGCGCTGGGCGACAGCGAGACTCGGTTTAATGAGCTGTTGGCCGCAGAAGTAGCAACACTAACTACGGCGAACCTTAAGGGCAAAGCAGAGGATGAAATAGCGGCAGATATCGCGGAGATGGAAAAGGCCGAGGAGGACTTTTACGATTACTTAGATGCGCTGGGCGAAGATGCTGTATTGGCAAAAGAGCAGCAAACGGAACTCAAGGCGAAATATAACGCATATATCAGCGCCGTCGAGAAGTTCACTGGTAAAAAGATGGACGAGATCGTTGCCATTGTTGCGGAAAAGCTGGTAACGGAGCAGATGGCTGCCGAGGCGGAGACAACGAACCCCACCACCACCGTCACCACCTACACGGTGGGGATGACGGACGCCAGCGACAAGGCGGCGCGGTGGGCGCTGAACAAGGCCACCGGTAAAGATGCGTGGACGCTGACCGGCCTGTTCTATCCCGGCTGCAAGGATAGCGACGGTATCGGCGGGACGATCTCCCATGTTCTGACCGAGGGCAACTCCTCCTTCCCCCTCCGCGGCGTGATCTCCTGCACGCAGGGGATCCGCACCGTAGTGGTGGAAGTGAGCAAAGTAAATGGCTCCGGCGGCTTTACGGCCACAGGCAACGGCAGCGGTAAGACTTGGTTCGACCTGTGGGAGTTGGACAGTCAGGCGACATTCAGCAAACTGACACAGGGCAGCTACACGATGACCATCAGCGGCACCGGCAGTGACGGCAAGGAAGAGGAGCTGCTGTCCACCGGATTTACGGTAGGCGCCAAGGACAGCAACACGCCCAGCGGCCTTGACAAGGAAGCGTACACGGTCACCTTCATGAACGGCAATACGCAGGTGGCTACGAAGACCTATTCGCTGGGCGACGTCTACGGCAAGCTGCCCGAGGTCTCCGGTGCGGGCTTTGTCGGCTGGTTCACCAAGGACGGCAGACAGGTCTATGAGAACTCCATGGTGGCAGCGGAGAACCACACGCTTTCCGCCCAGTTCGGAACGCTGTATACCGTCAGCTTTAAGGTGGACGGCGAGGTGATCAGAAGCCGCCAGCTCTCCGCCAACGACCTGATCGTCGCACCCTCCAACCCCGTCAAGGCGGCGGACAAGAACTATGTGTACAGCTTCAGCCACTGGGTGGACGGCAGCGGCAACCGGTTCGTGGAGAACATGACGTATATGCCCGCGGGCAACGTGACCTACACCGCCGTGTTTACCAAGACGGCCAACAGCGGCGGCACCGGCGGCAACACCGGCGGGAATACCGGCGGCAATGAGACGCCCAAGCCCTCCGGCAACTATCTGACCGGCATATCGCCCAGCACGTCTGTCTCCGCAATGAACAGTGCGGGCTACACCATCTATAGCGGCAGCGCCAAGGTGACCTCCGGCCTCGTGGGTACCGGCATGACCGCTGTCAGCAGTTCCGCCACCGTGACTATCGTGGTCACCGGCGACGTCAGCGGCGACGGCAAGATCACCATCACCGACGTGGTCAAGCTGCAGAAGTCCGTGGTGGGCTCCGGCAGCCTGTCCGGCGCCTACGCCAAGGCGGCCGATATCAACGGTGACGGCAAGGTCACCATCACCGACGTGGTGCAGGCCGCCCAGGTCACCGTGGGCCAGCGCACCATCGGCTGAGGAGGAAACATTTTATGAAAAACAAACTGTTCCGCGCCGCGGCCTCCGCGCTGCTGACGCTGCTGCTGGTGGTCACGCTGCTGCCCGTGCAGGCCCATGCCGCCGGGGCAACGCTGACCGGCACCGCCGCCCCGCAGGCAGGCGACACCGTCACGCTGACACTGTCTGTGCCCAACAAGGTCTACGGTCTGACCGCCGACCTGAGCTACAGCGGCAATTTGTCCTTCACCAACTACAACTGCTCCGTCAGCGGATGGAGCATCGTGGTCAACAACAACAAGTTCAGCGTTTACGGCACGTCCAGCTCCAGCGGCGGACTGGTCACCATCAAGATGAAGGTATCCGGCAGCGCCAAGGAGGGCGACGCCCTGACCGCCACGTTCTCCAACATCGTGGTGTCCGACGGCAACAGCGACACCAGTCTGGACAGCGCCAGCTGGTCCGGCAAGGTGGGCGCGGCACCCAGCGGCAACTGCAACCTCAGTTCGCTGAGCTGCTCCAATGCCACGCTGAGCCCGTCCTTCTCCAGCAGCACCACGTACTACACCTGCACGGTGCCCTTCGCGGTGGAAAAGCTGGATCTGAACTACAAAAAGGCCGACAACAGCGCCACGGTGTCTGTCAGCGGCAATGAGCTGGCGGTAGGCGTCAACACCGTGACCATCAAGGTCACGGCGGCCAACGGCGCCACCAAGAGCTATACCATCGATGCCACGCGCCAGCAGGACCCCAACTACAAGCCCTCCACCGACGCGTCCATCGCCGCCCTGACGCTGGAGGGGGCCACGCTGTCCCCGGCGTTCACGCCCACGGTGACGGATTACATCGCCTACGTCCCCTATGAGACGAAGCAGGTGACCATCGCCGCCACGGCAAAGGATGAAAAGGCTCAGGGCATCACCGGCACCGGCGAGGTGCGGCTGTCCGCCACGGAGGCGGAGACGGTGCTCACGGTTACCGGAACCGCCGAGGACGGCAAGACCAAGCAGAACTATACCATCCATGTGCTGCGGATGCCGGCCTATACCGGTATTGTCCCCACGGTGGAGGTCATCGACCCGGCCACCATCCCCGAGGTACCGCCGCTGGAGATCCCCGGGACCATTGCGATGCCGCTGATCGGCGAGGTCAGGACCGTGTATGTGGCCATCGCGGCGGCGGTGCTGCTGGTGGCGGTGCTGTTCCTGCTGGGCTTCCTGATCGGCCGCGGCCACACGGGCGGCAGCGATGACGAGGAATACGACGACGAACCGCCGCGGACCCCGGCGAAGCCCCTGATCCCCGAGGAACGGCACACGGCACGGGTGCCCCGTCTGGTGCCCCGCGAGGAGAGCAGCGACAGCGAGCCTGCCGCCATCCCCGACAAGACCCCGGCGGCGCCTATGACGCCCGCCGCGCCGGCGGAGGAGCCGGCGACCGCAGAGCGCTCCGCCCAGGACGAGCCCACCCAGGCCGACGAGGACGAGGTGCGGACCATGTCGCTGGACGATCTGCTGGACGATATCCACAATATGTAACAAAAATGACCTAAGCCAAGGCTTAGGTCATTTTTACGCAGCAAAAGCATCCGGGATAGCGCCCGGATGCTTTTTGCTCAATAATCCACCTTCATCAGGCACAGACCCTCCGGCGGCGCGGTGGGGCCCGCCTGCTTGCGGTCTTTGGCGCTCAGGATATCCCGCACCTGCTCCGGCGTCCAGTAGCCGCGGCCCACCTCCAGCAGCGTGCCCACCATGATGCGGACCATGTTTTGCAAAAAGCCGGTGCCATGGAAGGTGAATACCACCCGGTCCTTCCGGCGCTCGATAGCGATGTGGTCCACCAGGCGGACGGTGGACTTCTTCATGCGCGGATTGCCGCAGAAGCTGGCGAAGTCGTTTTCACCCAGCAGATACGCTGCCGCCTGCCGCATTTTCTCCACATCCGGGTCGTAGTCCAGCAGGGTAACGTACTTCCGGTCAAACACCGGCTTCACCGGCCCGGTGTGGCAGGTGTAGCGGTAGGTCTTGCCCAGGGCGTTATAGCGGGCGTGGAAACGGGGCGCGGCCGCCTTGACCTCCCGGACAGCGATGGCGTCGGGGAGGTAGCGGTTCAGATAGTCGCGGAGGGCGTCGGGCGTCTCGGTCACGTCCAGCACCACGCTGGCGGTCATGGCCCGGGCGTGGACACCGGCGTCGGTGCGGCCCGCGCCGATGACGTTCACCGGATGGCCCTGCAGCGTGCCCAGCACGGCCTCCAGCTTCCCCTGGATGGTATCCTTGTCCGGCTGGCGCTCCCAGCCGAAGAAGCGGGAGCCGTCGTAGGCGATGGTGAGCCGGTAGTTCTGTTCCATAAAAAGATCACGCCCTTTCTGCCTTATTGTAACAGAAAGGGCGTGATTTGTGAAGTGTTTTACAGCCAACCCATCATCTGGACGAAGCTGTACAGCAGCTTCAGGCCGTAGAAGATGATGACGGCGCCGCAGACCTTGTTGATGATGTTCAGCACCTTCTCGTTGAACTTACTGCCCAGCAGGGAGACGACCGTGGACAGCGTCAGGAACCAGATCACCGAGGCGGAGCCGAAGCCGCAGATGAAGAACAGATCACCACCGTTGGTCAGGGTGGCCCGGAAGGCACCCAGCATCATGGTGCCGTCGATGATAGCCTGGGGGTTCAGCCAGGTGACCACGAAAGCGGAACCTGCCAGTTTCCAGATGGGGACGTTCACGTCCCGGCCGCCCTCCAGACTGGCCTTGGACCGCAGCAGGCCGATGCCGATATAGATGACGATCAGACTGCCCAGCCCCAGGATGACCTTTTGCAGCCAGGGCAGCGCCTGCATCAGTGCGCCGGCGCCCAGGAAGCAGGCCACACCCAAAGAGATGTCCCAGAAAATGACGATGAGCGCGGTGATGTAGACGCGGCTGCGCTTCTGCGTCAGGGCACTGTTGATGACGAACAGGTTTTGCAGGCCGATGGGCGCCACGTAGGCCAGACCCATGGTCAGCCCCTGAAGATAGATATTCATGGCTGTGATTTTCTCCTCATGCTATTTACTCCGGTTTTCTTACCTGCTATAATGATACCATAGCTTTGGAGAAATGCAAGAGCGCAGATTTTTATGGGCAAGTAAGGAGGGGCTTACCATGTCACAGACCATGCCGCAAAGCCACTACGACTGTCCCTGTATGGAGAAATGTCCGCTGCACCACGCCATGCAGCTGATCGGCGGCAAGTGGAAGGTGCAGATCCTGTGCGCCGTGGCCAACGCCGGGGCCATCCGCTACAACGCCCTGCGGAGCAAGCTGGACGGCATCTCCAACACGGTGCTGGCCTCGGCCCTGCGGGAGCTGGAGCACGACGGGCTGGTGACACGGCGGGAGTATCTGGAGGTGCCGGTGCGGGTGGAATACGGCCCCACGGACAGCTGCCGGGCACTGCTGCCTATTCTGGAGCAGCTCAGCGACTGGGCAGAGGCCAGGATGTGAGCTTTCGATTGGACAAATACCGGAATTTGTCTGCAAGATACATCATTTTTCACAAATTGCAGTGGGAATTATAGAGCAAATCGCGGGATTTTTGTATCAATGCCCATTGCAATCCTGCCGTAATCCAGTATAATAGGAAATGGTGAGGGTTAGTTTCTGCGCGCTGCACCCTCTGGCGCGAGAGTAAAAATGTGCGTAAGGAGTGCTGGTTCATGTATACACGGGAGATCACGGTGAAAAATGAGGTCGGTCTGCACGCCAGACCCGCGACCTATTTCATTCAGAAAGCCAACGAGTTCAAAAGCGGCATCTGGGTAGAAAAAGAAGAACGCCGCGTCAACGCGAAAAGCCTGCTGGGCGTGCTGAGCCTGGGCATTATGAAGGACACCACAGTGACACTGATCGCGGACGGCAGCGATGAGAAGGAAGCTGTGGATGCGCTGGCTGAGCTGATCGAGAACCTGGACGAGTAAACACAACGAAAGAGAGACGGCTTCGCCGTCTCTCTTTTCTTTTGCGTACGACGTACCCCCGGCTCTGCCGGGGGCACTTTTTTATCCGTGGAACTTCTCATATACCGCCCGGGCGGCCGCCTCCGGCACCACGGCGGAGAGCTGCTCGAGCGCGGCGTTTTTTACCGCGGTGACGGTACCGAAGTGCTGCAGGAGCCGCTTCTTCCGCGCCTCGCCCACACCGGGGATGCCGTCCAGCTGCGAGCGCTTGGCGGAGCGGGTGTGCTTCTGGTGGTGGTAGGCGATGGCGAACCGGTGTACCTCCTCCTGCACCGTGCCGATAAGGGCAAACAGGGCGGGTGTCTGCTGTATGCCCAGCTCATGGCCCCGGGCGGTGATGAGCGCACGGGTGCGGTGGCGGTCGTCCTTGACCATGCCCAGCACGGGCACATCCAGCCCGGTCTCTGCCAGCACCTGCTCGGCCACGCGGGCGTGCTCCTGACCGCCGTCGATCAGCAGCAGGTCCGGCAGAGGGGCGAACTTTTCATCGCCGTCCAGATAGTGCCGGAACCGGCGGGTGAGCACCTCACGCATGGCGCCGTAGTCGTCGGCGCCGGCGCAGGACTCGATACGGAAGCGGCGGTAGGCGGACTTCAGCGGCTTGCCGTCCTGAAAGACCACCATGCCGCCCACCTGGTCCGCGCCGCCGGTGTGGGAGATATCATAGCTCTCCATGCGCCGGGGCAGGACCGGCAGCTGAGCCGTTTCCTGCAAAAGGCGCAGGGTGCCGTTAATGCGCTGTACGGCGTCGGTAACGCGCTCCACCTCCTCCCGGGCGTTGCGGTGGGCGATGTCCAGCAGCGCGCGGCGCTGACCTCGCTGGGGGACCCGGAGGGCCACGGCGTGGCCGCTGCGCTCCGTCAGCAGGGCCGAGAGCGCGTCAGCGTCCTCGATGGCGGCTGGGAGCAGGATCTCACGGGGCAGGGACTGGCGGGTCAGATAGTACTGGGGCACCACAGCGGAAAGCAGGGTGCTCTCGCTGTCGGCAGCGTCGGGGAACACCTCGGTCTGCCGGGCCAGGAGATCGCCGTCTTCAATGTGGAGAATGGCGCAGCCGGACCGGGCGGGGCTGGTATACGCGCCCCAGACATCGGTGTCGGCGCAGATACCGGCGATGACCTGCTGATCCTTGGTCAGCACGGACAGGGCCCGTACACGGTCGCGGAGGGCGGCGGCTGTCTCAAAGTCCAGGGCCTCCGCCGCCGCGGTCATCCGTTCCGTCAGCTGGGCAGTGACGGCGCGCAGCTTGCCCTCCAGCAGGGCGGTGGCCTGGGCCATGCGGCGGCGGTATTCCGCCGCGTCCGGGCCGTCCGGGCGGCAGAAGCCGTCACACCGGCCCATGTGGAAGTTCAGGCAGGGGCGCTCTTTGCCGATGTCACGGGGGAACCTTCGGGAACAGGTGGGCAGACGCAGGGCGGCGCACACCGCGTCCACTGCCAGGCGCGTTTCGTGCCGGCCGCCGAAGGGGCCGTAGTATTTCGCGCCGTCGTCGGCGGTGCGGTTCACCAGGGTAAAGCGGGGATAGTCGCCGCTGTCCAGCCGCACGAAGGGATAGCCCTTGTCGTCCTTCAACAGAATGTTGTAGCGGGGCTGATGGCGCTTGATGAGGGAGTTCTCCAGCACCAGGGCCTCGAACTCCGACCGGACGATAATGGTGTCGAACCGGTCCACATGGGCCACCATCATCTTCGTTTTCTCGTTGTGGCTGGCGGTGTCCTGAAAATACTGGCTGACGCGGTTTTTCAGTTTTTTGGCCTTGCCCACATAGATGACCTGGCCGGTCTTGTCCATCATCAGATAGACGCCGGGCAGCAGGGGCAGGTCGTTGGCCTTGGCGCGGAGCTCATCACGGGTCATGGCGTCATCTCCTTTCATGGAAAACTACAGATACGGGGATAGTATACCACCGCCGCGTCCCCTGGGCAAGGGGTGGAAGTACCGGAAAGTACAGAGAAAAGCCTGCGGCGGCGAAAAAGCAGTAGCGCGGCGCGGCAGGATGTGATACAATGGGTGCGAAAAATATGACGCGGGAGGCGCGGGATATGGAATTGCAGTGGTTTGACATCCGGGAGCTGACGGAGGACGCGGCCCAGACCGTGATAGGCATGATGGATGAGACGCGGCGGCGGCGTGTGGCCGACATCGCCGGTGAGGACGACCGGAAGCGCACCATCGCCGGGGAGCTGCTGGCGCGGCGGATGCTCGCGCAGACGATGGGCTGCGCGGAGAAGGACGTGCCGCTTCAGTGGGACGAGCTGGGCAAGCCCAGCGTGGAAAAGGATGGCGTGTATGTGTCCGTGAGCCACTCCGGCCCGTGGGCGGTATGCGTAACGGCGGACGCGCCGGTAGGCGTGGACGTGGAGGTGGTACGCTCGGCCCAGGAGAAGTTCATGCGCCGGGTATGCAGCGAGCAGGAGATGGCGTACATACGGTCCGGGGACGACGGCGACTGCCAGCGGTTCTGGGAGATATGGACGGCCAAGGAGGCGCTGTTCAAGCTGACGGGCAAGGGTCCGCTGCTGGCGCTGAGCCGCTTCAGCCTGCCGGCAGGCGTAACGCTGGACTATACGGCACAAAAGGGCTGCGCCCTCACCATCGCGGCGCAGATTTTGTGAAAAATTTTGCAAAGTTGGCAAAAAAGGCTTTTCTTTCCCGTTTTCTTTTGGTACAATAGGGGCAGAAACATACGTCGGAGCGCGGGGCGCCCGGCGGTTTGAGGACGGACAGAGGAGGTTCGCTTTTTATGATCCGAGTCGGCATTATCGGCTGCGGCAAGATCGCACAGGTGCGCCATCTGCCTGAGTATGCAGCCAACCCCAATGCGGAGATCGTCGCATTCTACGACAAGAACATGGAGCGCGCGCAGGAGATGGCGGCGCAGTACGGCGGCAAGGTGTACAACAGCTTCTATGAGCTGGTGGATGATCCCAACGTGGACGCCGTGTCCATATGCGTGGAAAACCGCAGCCATGCGGAGATCTGCACGGCTGCGCTGTACGCCGGCAAGCACGTGCTGGTGGAGAAGCCCATGGCGGTAACGCTGGCGGAGTGCGAGTCCATGGTGGCCGCCGCTGAGCGCAATGGCAGACACCTGATGGTGGGCCACAACATGCGTTTTGACCCGGTGCACCGCAAGGCCAAGCAAATGCTGGACAGCGGCATCATCGGCGATGTGATCACCTTCCGCACCATTCTGGGCAACTCCGGCCCCGAGGGCTGGTCTCTGGAGGGTACGTGGTTCTTTGACAAGAACAAGGCGGCCATGGGTGCCCTGTCCGACATGGGCATCCACAAGGTGGACCTGATCCAGTACCTGCTGGGGCAGAAGGTCATCGAGACCACCGCCAAGGTAGTCACCCTGAATAAGCGTGACGACAACGGCAAACTCATCAGCGTGGATGACAACGCCCTGTGCATCCTGAAAATGTCCGGCGGCGCACTGGGCACCATGGCGGCCAGCTGGACGGTGTATGGCCACGAGTGCCAGTCCACGGTGCTGTACGGCACCAAGGGCCTGATGATGATCTACAGCGAGCCGTCGGCCCCCATCATCATCAATGACCTGGAGGGCAACCGCACCAGCTTCGCCTTCGAGACAACGTCCCACAACTCCGGCGTCATCGACGAGTTTGTGGACGCGCTGGTCCACGACCGGGAGCCGGAGGTGTCCGGCAAGGAGGCACTGACCACCATGCGGACCATCTTCGGCAGCATCCGGTCCTCCGACATCGCACGGCCGGTGGCGGTGAACACCGATTTTGTGACCCATATCTGAGACAGAGACGCACTTGGGGCGGGCGATACGCCCGCCCCGTTTATTTCCCCGGAACGCGGGGACAGGAAGCGTAAGGAGGCAGCATATGTATCGTATTGGCATTGATCTGGGCGGCACCAACATCGCCGCCGGCGTGGTGGACGAGGGCCAGCACATCGTGGCGGAGGTCAGCCTGCCCACCGGTGCGGAACGCCCGGCGGAGGCCGTTGTCGCGGACATCTGCCGCGCGGCGGAGAAGGCCATGGAGAAGGCCGGCATCACGGCGGCGCACTGCGCGTCCGTCGGCATCGGCTCGCCGGGGACCTGCGACAGCGCCAACGGCGTGGTGGTGCGGGCCTATAACCTGGGCTGGTTCAATGTGCCGGTATGCAGCATGGTGACGGCGCGGCTGGGGCTCCCCTGTCATCTGAGCAACGACGCCAACTGCGCCGCGCTGGCGGAGACGGTGGCCGGCGGGGCCGTGGGCTGCCGGAACATGATACTCATCACGCTGGGCACCGGCGTAGGCGGCGGCATCGTGGCCGATGGCCAACTGCTGGAGGGCGTTGGCGGCACCGGCGCGGAGGTGGGCCACACCGTGCTGGTGCTGGACGGCGAGGACTGCACCTGCGGTCGGAAGGGCTGCTGGGAGGCGTATGCCTCCGCCACAGCGCTGATACGGCAGGGAAAGCGGGCGGCCGCGGCGCAGCCGGAGTCCCTGCTGGCCGGATACGGTGAGGGGCTGACCGGGAAGGACGTATTTGACGCGGCGGCCGCCGGAGACGCGGCTGCACAGGCTGTGGTGGACCGCTACTGCGTGTACGTGGCGGCAGGCATCACGGACCTGGTGAACATTCTGGGGCCGGAAAAGGTGCTCATCGGCGGCGGCATCAGCCGCCAGGGCGAGAGACTGCTGGCCCCCATACGGGCGTATGTGGCGGCCAACTGCTTCGGCGGGCACGACCGGACACCGCCGGTCATTGAATGTGCCCGGCTGGGCAATGAGGCGGGCATCATCGGCGCAGCGGCACTGTGAGTAAAAACGCACCTTGGGTCAGACCCGGGGTGCGTTTTTTATGCCGTTTATGGGAAATGATATTGCACATTCTGGCAGAATATGGTACAATATGTCGTACAACAACAAATTTGGAGGGGCAACATATGGAAATGCGCCGATACGTAAGACACTCCCCTGCCTGGTGGATCGTGGGCGGCATACTGGCCCTGCTGACGGTGGGGTGTATCGTGCTGGGGCTGCTGGCGCAGCGGGACAGCGCAGCAGCGGAGGCCGTGCCCATCGGGGACGAGATCTATCTGGGCGACTACAACTACATCGACGTGCAGTACATGACCACCTGGGCCTATCGGGTGACGCTGGGCGACGGGCGCAAGCTGGTCTTCTATCTGGCGGAGGACACGGAGGGATACGGCTATCTGGTGCAGCTGAGCGACGCCGAATACGCACGGTATGCGGACATTGTGGACTATACCTATGCTGACGACAGCGGTGACGGCGCAGTGCCGGACGATACGGCCGCGCCCTCGGAGCTGGCCGTCTATATCCCGCTGACGGAGACCACCGCGCCGGCACCGGTACGTCTGGTGGGCGTGATCTGTGAGACGCCGGAGGCATATATCGACGATATTGCCGCCGCCGTCGGCATGACCGCCGAGGACTTTGTGTACACCTACGGCGACTATTACATCGACAGCGAGCTGACACCGGACACGGGGAGCAGCTTCTGGTCCCTCATAGCCAGCTTCCTCGGGCTGGCCGCCTTTGTGCTGCTGGTAAGCGCCGCCTCGTACACCGCACAACTGAACAGCACGCTGAAGCATCTGAAAAAGGGAAAGCTGCTGGAACGGGCGGAGAGCGAGTTCCACTATCTGGAGGGTGACCGACGCTCTGACGCACTGGTGAGCACGGCGTTCCTGTACGGGCGGCGGCAGAACATCGTTCTGCCCCTGGCGGACGTGCTGTGGGTCTATCGTCACGACCTAAAGCTGCTGTGGGCCAAAAGCACGGTGGTGGAGCTGCTGACCTATGACGGGCGCAGCATCACGCTGCGGCTCGAGAGGGGCGGCAGCCGCCGGATGGCGGACGCTATCGTACAGGCGGTGTCCGCCCGGAACCCGGAGGCGCTGGTGGGCCTGAACCGGGAAAACCAGCGGCTGTACAGCCAGCAGGTGCCCCACGCCAAGCGGAAACGGGTGTGGGCCACAGCCGCCGGCATCGGCGGCGGCGTGCTGGGCTATGCCATCGCCCGTGTGCTGATACGCCTGCTGCTATCGTAAATAGCGCTGCCCCGCCCTTTGGGCGGGGCTTTATGCGGAAAAAGCACCCCCGGTGGGGGTGCTTTCCTATTCAGTCGATGGTGCGGACGAAGTTCATGCCGCTTTTCTGCATATGTACGTCCAGGCGGACCCGGTCGCCGCGTATGTAGCTGCGGGTATACTCGTAGATACGGCCATCCTCCGTACGGGTAAGCCGCTGGTGGAAAAAGGCACAGCTGCCGGAGGGCACACCCAGCAGGGCGGCACAGCTGTCATCCAGAATAACGGCCTCATAGCTCTCGTCCGCGGCGAAGGGGACGATGCCCACATGGTAGAGCAGGCTGTAAAAGCTGTGGGTCTGGAGCATATCGCGGGTCAGGTTGGGGTAGATGTACTGCGGGTAGTAACTGGTCTCCAGGATCAGAGGCTCGCCGTCCACGTTGCGGACACGGGTGAAGCAGTAGACCGGCGTTCCCTCCCGCAGCTCCATCTTCTCGCAGACGGTGGGCTTGGGGACCTCCACAGCGAAGTCCACCAACGTAGAGGAGGGGACCTTGCCCATAGAGGAGACCTCGGTGGTGAAGGAATAGCGGACACCACGGCGGTTGGTGGCGGGGTCGGCCACGAAGGTGCCGCGGCCGCGCTTGCGGACCACCAGACCCTCGTCCTCCAGCTCTCCGATGGCCTGACGGACGGTGTTGCGGCTGATGCTCAGGCAGCGGCAGAGCTCGGCCTCGCTGGGGAGCAGGGCGCCCACCGGCAGGGCGCCGGTGGAGATACTGCGCTTGATGATGCCCACCAGTTGGGCGTAGAGGGGGATATCGCTGTCCAGCGACAGCGTAGTATGCAGAATGGAGTTCTGTTCCATGGCGGGGTTCCTTTCCCTTGCGTTACCCTTAGGTAAGTTGTACCTATTGTACCATACAATCCGGTGGAATGGTAGGGGGTAAATGAAAAATATTTGTCACGCTGTCGATTTTCTTTCAAAAACCGCCGGAAGCGCTTTCCCCCTCTGTACAGGCGGCGCGCAGCGTCTCTGTATGCAGACAGCGCCGCGTGACGCGGCGCTGTCTGCGGAACAAAAAGAAGGAAAACCTTTCGGTAGTAAGCGATTTACTTGTGGTCCACGCTGTACATATGCTCGATGAGGCAGAGGACCTTGTCGGAGTAGCCCATCTCGTTGTCGTACCAGCTGACGACCTTGACAAAGGTATCGGTCAGTGCGATGCCGGCCTTGGCGTCGAAGATGGAGGTATGGGTGTCGCCCAGGAAGTCGGAGGAAACAACGTCCTCATCGGTGTAGGCCAGAATGCCCTTCAGCTCGTTCTCGCTGGCCTTCTTCATGGCGGCGCAGATATCCTCATACTTGGCAGGCTTAGCCAGGTTGACGGTCAGGTCCACCACGGAGACATCCAGGGTGGGAACGCGCATGGACATACCGGTCAGCTTGCCGTTCAGGCTGGGGATGACCTTGCCCACGGCCTTGGCAGCGCCGGTGGAGCTGGGGATAATGTTGCCGGAGGCAGCACGGCCGCCGCGCCAATCCTTCAGGGAGACGCCGTCAACGGTCTTCTGGGTAGCGGTGGTGGAGTGCACGGTGGTCATCAGGCCGTCGGTGATACCGAAATTATCGTGCAGGACCTTGGCGATGGGGGCCAGGCAGTTGGTGGTGCAGCTGGCGTTGGAGACAAACTGCATATCGCTGGTGTATTTGTCCAGGTTGACGCCGCAGACGAACATGGGGGTGTCGTCCTTGGAGGGGGCGGACATGACCACGTGCTTGGCACCCGCGGCGATGTGGCCGGCGGCCTTCTCCTTGGTCAGGAACAGGCCGGTGGACTCGATAACGTACTCGGCGCCGACCTTGGCCCAGGGCAGGTTGGCGGGGTCACGCTCAGCAAACACAGGGATGGCCTTGCCGTTGACAACGATGTTGTTGCCCTCGGAGGAAACTTCACCCTTGAACTTGCCATGCATGGTGTCAAACTTCAGCATATAGGCCAGGTAATCGGCGGGGCACAGGTCGTTAACGCCCACGATCTCGATGTTGGGGTGATCCATGCAGCAGCGCATGACCATACGGCCGATACGGCCAAAACCATTGATACCGACTTTAATGCTCATAAAACATCTTCCTCTCTGATGGAATATCCTAAATGTATGGTATGTTTAGAATTATATGCAGTTATTCCGCAAAATGCAAGCCTTTTTTGAAACTTTTTTTCGTTTCGCGGAAATTTGATAAAAATCTTGTATTTTTGCACCGCATTTGATATGATGTGAACAAGCTGACAGAAGTTGGCACGGTTGATGGCGCCGGGAAACTGGTATGCTGACAACAGAAGGAGGCTGGTCTCATGGAACAGGCACAGCAGGAAAAGGTATACATGGAGCGGCTGCCGCTGGTGGCGATGCAGATACGGTCCGCACTGGGCAATATCTACTACGGGATGCAGAAGCTGGCCCCCGCCGATGAACGGGACGAGGATCCGATACTGGACGCGAACGCCGCCATGCTCTACCATGGCTATTTCCGGTTGCTGCGGCTGGCAAAGAATCTGGAGTCCGCCTCTATGCTGAACCGCAAGGAGCTGCTGCCCACCGAAAACACGGACCTGAAGGTGTGGCTGGACGAGATCATCCGGGAGGCGGAGGTCCCCTTCGAGCTGAAGGGCGTGCAGCTGGAGATGGTGTGCGAGGAGCGTTACGCCATCACCGCTGTCAACGAGCCTTGGCTGAGCCAGGCCCTGTGGCAACTGCTGTCCAACGCGCTGAAGGCCTGCTCCGCCGGTGGAAAGGTGACGGTGACGCTGGCCGTGCAGAAGCCCCATGTGCTCATCAAGGTGAAGGATACCGGCTGCGGCATTCCTGCCGACCGGCAGGAAATGCTGTTTCGCTGGCATATGCGGCCCATGACCCTGGACTATGTCGCCGGCGGCGTGGGGCTGGGACTGCCCCTGGCACATCAGATCGCACGGCTGCACGGCGGCCAGCTGCTGCTGAACAGCCGGGAGGGCCAGGGCACCACTGCCACCATCGCGCTGCCGATGGTACGGGCTTTGGGGACGCTGGGCGAGAACATTGAGGACTACACCGGCGGCTTCCAGCGGGTACTGCTGGAGCTGGCGGACGCGCTGCCCGACGAGGCATTTCTGGCAAAGCATCTGGACGAATAAGAACACGCTGTCGGGCGGAGGGCCGCCGCGGAACGGCAGGGACGCGCCCCTGCCTGCTATGGCGCTCTTCGCCCGATAGCTTTCCACATTTTCCCGAAAGTATGCGCCGCCGCTGAATGGCGGTGCATACACCCCCATGCGGGCGCGGGAGACATAGACTACGGAGAACGATCGTATGCGCAAGAAAAAGGTTCTGGTGGCCATGTCCGGCGGCGTGGACAGCTCCGCTGCGGCGGCACTGCTGGTGCAGCAGGGCTACGACTGTGACGGCGCCATGCTGAAGCTGGCCCCTAACGAGGACAGCCGCTGCTGCTCCGCCGACGACGCTGAGGACGCGCGGCAGGCGGCCACACGGCTGGGGATGCGGTTCTATGTATTCAACGAGACAGACCGCTTCCGCCGGTGCGTAATGGACAGGTTCACGGCGGAATACGCGGCCGGACGGACGCCCAATCCGTGCATCGACTGCAACCGGGAGCTGAAATTCGGTGCCCTGCTGGACCGGGCACTGACGCTTGGCTACGACTATATCGCCACGGGACACTACGCCCGGGTGGCCTACGACGCGGAAAGCGGCAAATACCGCCTGCTGCGGGGTGCGGAACGGCGGAAGGACCAGAGCTATGTGCTGTATCAGCTGACGCAGCACCAGCTGGCCCATCTGCTGCTGCCGGTAGGAGGCTATGACAAGCCGGCTATCCGTGACAAGGCGCGGGAGGCAGGGCTGGACAACGCCGACAAGGGCGACAGCCAGGACATCTGCTTCGTGCCGGACGGAGACTATGTGACCTTTCTGCAGCGGCAGGGGCTGACACTGGCGCCGGGAGACTTCCTGGACGAAGCGGGCCGCGTGCTGGGACGGCACCGGGGCCTGCCCTGCTATACCATCGGCCAGGGAAAGGGCCTTGGCGTGGCGGTGGGGCGGCACGTATATGTGCTGGAGAAGGATCAGGTGCACAACGCCATCGTGCTGGGAGACGACGCGGCGCTGTATGCCTCCTCCCTGCTGGCTTCCCACGTAAACTGGATCAGCGGCCAGATACCGGCGGCGCCGGTACGGTGCGCCGCCAAGACGCGATACAGCCAGGTGGAGACCCCCTGCACCGCTTATCCCCTGCCGGACGGCGGACTGCGGGTGGTGTTCGATCAGCCCCAGCGGGCCATCACTGCCGGGCAGGCGGTGGTGCTGTATGACGGCGATGAGGTGCTGGGCGGCGGCACCATCGAAAAAAGCGAATAAAAAACTCTCCGGCGCATGGCGCCGGAGAGTTTTTTATTCACTTGAACTTATCAGAAATGCGTCTCCACGAACTTGTTGAACTTGGCCACATCCATCTCGTCCTTATAGGTGTTCTTGAAGCGCTTGACCGTTTCACTGTTGTACTGGACGATGGCACGGTACTTCAGCAGGCCCACCACCAGGCCCACGCCGCCGCAGATATAGCCCCAGGGGGAGGCCTTGGCACAGGTAAACGCCAGCACCGCCAGCATGATCAGCGAGATCACCACGCCGGCAAGCTGCTTCTTGGGATGGATGCGGTCCACGTCCTCCTGCTTGACGACGCCCTCCTGGACCATGGCCTTAGCAAACTGCTTCTGTACGCCAAACAGGCTGGCCGCCTGCAGCATCATGGGCGCCACCACAAAAAAGGCAAAAAACGTGTCCACGACGCCGATGATCAAAATCCCTAAATCTCCCATTGTCTTACGCTTCCTCCTGTTGATGTTTGAATAGGAGCCGCATATCGCTCCGTGATGTGGCGTACAGCATATGGCTGTAGCACAGCGAGAATTCCACGATATCGCCCACTTGCAGACGGCGGGGGCAGTCCTCCACGTCCACGATGCAGTGGTCAGAGGATCCGCCGATCACTGTCAGCCCCGGTTCGCGGGGGAGCAGGCTCTCCAGGTCGCCCACGTCGGCCCGGCCCAGGGCCAGGAGGGCGCGGCGGCGGACACCGCGGTCCACATAGGTAGGCTTGCGGCCGAAGGCATCGATGGCCAGCTCGCCGATGGGATAGGTGGGCTTGTCCTTGACCTCCACCACCTCAGCCCGAAGGGTAAAGGTGTCCATGCGGAGGTAATCCATGTCGCGGATGCCCCAGTCCACCTGCAGGTCCTTGCCCAGCAGGATGCCCTCGCCGATTCGGAGGTGGTTGATACCAACGGGCATGGTGCCCCAATGGACCAGCGTAAAGGAGCTGGTAGCGCCGCCGGAGACGACCTCCAGCGATCGGCCGATACGCGCCTCCACCCGGTGAGCCAAAGCGACCAGCTCGTTCATCTTGTCCGGGGTGGGCTTAGTGGAGCCATAACAGGACAGATTAACACCGATACCGGCCAAGTGTACATGGGGCAGGTCCTGCTCCACCCGCTGGCAGACGTCCACCAGCTCGTCCTTGTCCCAGAAGCCCTCACGCAGGTCGCCCAAGTCGGCCATCACGATAACGCGGTGGGTCCTGTTCTGGCGGAGACACTCCTCCTCCAGCGCCAGCAGGGTGGCCCACTCGCTCTGTAGGGATGTATCGCACAGGGCAACCACGTCCGGCAGCTCCGTCAGACCGGGGATTCGGATCAGGAGCCAGGGGCCGGGCACACCGGCGGCACGGCATTTGGCCACCTGCTCCAGGCGGCTGGTGCCCAACTCTGCGGCACCGGCAGCACGCAGGGCCCGGGCGATCTCCGGCAGGCCATCCGCACCCTTGATAACGCCGCAGACACAGATACCCGCGGCATTGCAGCGGGAGATCACCGCCCGGGCATTGCTTTGCAGCAGAGAAAGATCGATCTCTAATTGGGGATATTGCCGCACAGCGACACCTCCTATGTACTCAATAGGGACATTGTACCACATTCGTTGCGGTTTGTCACATCTTTTCGCAAAATTCCCGCGGCGGACAGCTTTTGCTGTCCCGCCGCCGATGCGAGGTGCCCTCTCCTGCCCTGCACGCGAAAAAGAGACCGCCGAGGCGGTCTCTTTTTTTGCTGGAGTATGTACTTACTTGGCAAGAGCCTTGTTGGCTTCGGCCATTTCGGCGAAGATGCCGGCGTGCTTCTTGGCAACGATGGCGCGGATGACCAACAGCGTACCGACCATCAGGGCCACAGCGATCAGCAGGTTGACAAACACGTTCTGGATCAGACCGGCCAGGATGAAGCTGACGAAGGACACTGCGGCCACGGTCAGCGCATAGGGCAGCTGGGTGAACACGTGGTTCAGGTGGTAGCAGTGGGCACCGGCGGAAGCCATGATGGTGGTGTCGGAGATAGGGGAGCAGTGGTCGCCCATAACGCCGCCGGAGCAGGCAGCCGCCAGACCGATGGTGCACAGTATGGGCTCCGCATCGTAGTTGAACACGGAGACAACGATGGGGGCCATGATGCCGATGGTACCCCAGGAGGTACCGGTGGCGAAGCCGATAGCCGCGCCGATGATGAAGATGATGGCGGGCAGGAACATACGCAGATCGCCAACGTTGGCCATGGCGTTGCTGACGAAGTCAGCGGAGTACATGGCATTGCGGGTGAAGGAGCACAGGGTCCAGGCGAAGGTCAGGATCAGGATGGGGGCGATCATCTGGATGAAGCCCTGGGGCACGGACTCAAAGGACTTCTCGAAGCCGATGGCGCCGCGCAGCCAGAAGTAGAGGAACGTGAACACGCAGCCGATCAGACCGCCGATGGCCAGCGCCGGACCGGCCTCGGCAGCGGAGAAAGCCGCCATGAAGGTCATGCCGCCATCGAAGTAACCGCCGGAGTAGACCAGAGAGATGATGCAGACAGCGATCAGGACGATCACGGGCACCAGCAGGTCCAGCACGGAGGACTTGCCCTTGCTGGGAGCCTCATAGTCGTCGGCACCGGCGAAGGGACGCTCGGGGGTGGTGAACAGGTCGTCCTTGACCTGGGCGTTGTACTCATGGGTCAGCATGGAACCGTAGTCGATGTTCAGCACGGAGATGACCACGATCATCAGCAGAGTCAGCAGGCAGTAGTAGTTCCAGGGAATCTGCTTCAGGAACAGCTCAATGCCGTTGATGCTGGGGGACTGCACGTAGCCGGAAACGGCGGCGGCCCAGGAGGACACCGGGGCGATCATGCAGACGGGTGCCGCAGTGGAGTCAATGACATAGGCAAGCTTGGCACGGGAGATCTTGTGGGACTCGGTGACGGGACGCATAACGGCGCCCACGGTCAGGCAGTTGAAGTAGTCGTCCACGAAGATCAGCACGCCCAACAGCATGGTCAGCAGCTGCGCGCCGCAGCGGGTGTGAACGGTCTTCTTGGCCCAGCGGCCGAAGGCCTCGGAGCCGCCGCCCTTGTTCATCAGGTCCACCATGATGCCCAGGGTGACCAGGAACACGATAATACCCATGTTGCCGCTGTCAGCCAGCACGGAGATGATACCGTAATCGGCACCCACCAGGGTCACGATGGTATCCCAGGGAGCGAACTGGGTGTACAGCAGTGCGCCGACCAGGCAGCCCAGGAACAGAGAGGAATACACTTCCTTGCTGATCAGGGCCAGCACGATGGCCACGATGGGGGGCAGCAGGGACCAGAAGGTACCGGCGAAGGGCGTATCGGAGTAGACCTTCTCCTCATAGGTGGTGTACTCCACGCCGTTGACGTCCTTGGACTTCTCTTCGGACTTGACGTACTCGGTACCGTCGGCGCCGACGATGGTGTTGCCATCCTCAGACAGCTCGAAGTAGGTGCCGGCCTCGGGGCTCACATAGTAGGAGCCGTCCAGCGCATACTTAGAGCCCTCGCTGTCGTCCGCGGTCTTCAGGATGCCATCCAGGAACACGCCGTCACCGGTGGTGTAGAACGCGCCGTCGCCGACGAAGACAGGGTTCTCCTTGCCCTTGAACTGCAGGCCCAGGATGACCAGCAGGACAATGAAGATACCCAGCGCTACGAAATACGCTATTTTGGTGCTTCTCTTTTCCATGTGTGTGATTTACCTCCTCACAAATTGGTGCCACCATCCTAACGTTTTCCTGGCAGATTGTCAACATTTCAGCAAAGCCGGGAGTGGGTAATTTTGAACAAATTATGAACCGGTTTTTCTCCCTTTTATCCAATTTAGCGGCCATTTTTCGGAATATTTATGACATTATTATAAACCTTTACAGTTTCTTAGCGCGCTTCTCCCCTCCTTTTTTGGAAATATATGTTTATTTTAGCCAATATTACCGGCATTTATAGCGATATACCGACATAGTATACGCAAAAAAAGAAAGCCCCCAACGGAGGGCTTTCTTTTTATTAGGTGGGGTATAGCTTACTTGGCAAGAGCCTTGTCGGCCTCGGCCATTTCCTGGAAAATACCGGCGTGCTTCTTGGCAACGATAGCGCGGATGACCAGCAGAGTACCGACCATCAGCACCACAGCGATCAGCAGGTTGACAAACACGTTCTGGATCAGGCCGGCCAGGATGAAGCTGACGAAGGACACACCAGCCACGGTCAGCGCATAAGGGATCTGGGTGAACACGTGGTTCAGGTGGTAGCAGTGGGCACCGGCGGAAGCCATGATGGTGGTGTCGGAGATAGGGGAGCAGTGGTCGCCCATAACGCCGCCGGAGCAGGCAGCCGCCAGACCGATGGTGCACAGTATGGGCTCCGCATCGTAGTTGAACACGGAGACAACGATGGGGGCCATGATGCCGATGGTACCCCAGGAGGTACCGGTGGCGAAGCCGATAGCCGCGCCGATGATGAAGATGATGGCGGGCAGGAACATACGCAGATCGCCAACGTTGGCCATGGCGTTGCTGACGAAGTCAGCGGAGTACATGGCATTGCGGGTGAAGGAGCACAGGGTCCAGGCGAAGGTCAGGATCAGGATGGGGGCGATCATCTGGATGAAGCCCTGGGGCACGGACTCAAAGGACTTCTCGAAGCCGATGGCGCCGCGCAGCCAGAAGTAGAGGAACGTGAACACGCAGCCGATCAGACCGCCGATGGCCAGCGCCGGACCGGCCTCGGCAGCGGAGAAAGCCGCCATGAAGGTCATGCCGCCATCGAAGTAACCGCCGGAGTAGACCAGAGAGATGATGCAGACAGCGATCAGGACGATCACGGGCACCAGCAGGTCCAGCACGGAGGACTTGCCCTTGCTGGGAGCCTCATAGTCGTCGGCACCGGCGAAGGGACGCTCGGGGGTGGTGAACAGGTCGTCCTTGACCTGGGCGTTGTACTCATGGGTCAGCATGGAACCGTAGTCGATGTTCAGCACGGAGATGACCACGATCATCAGCAGAGTCAGCAGGCAGTAGTAGTTCCAGGGAATCTGCTTCAGGAACAGCTCAATGCCGTTGATGCTGGGGGACTGCACGTAGCCGGAAACGGCGGCGGCCCAGGAGGACACCGGGGCGATCATGCAGACGGGTGCCGCAGTGGAGTCAATGACATAGGCAAGCTTGGCACGGGAGATCTTGTGGGACTCGGTGACGGGACGCATAACGGCGCCCACGGTCAGGCAGTTGAAGTAGTCGTCCACGAAGATCAGCACGCCCAACAGCATGGTCAGCAGCTGCGCGCCGCAGCGGGTGTGAACGGTCTTCTTGGCCCAGCGGCCGAAGGCCTCGGAGCCGCCGCCCTTGTTCATCAGGTCCACCATGATGCCCAGGGTGACCAGGAACACGATAATACCCATGTTGCCGCTGTCAGCCAGCACGGAGATGATACCGTAATCGGCACCCACCAGGGTCACGATGGTATCCCAGGGAGCGAACTGGGTGTACAGCAGTGCGCCGACCAGGCAGCCCAGGAACAGAGAGGAATACACTTCCTTGCTGATCAGGGCCAGCACGATGGCCACGATGGGGGGCAGCAGGGACCAGAAGGTACCGGCGAAGGGCGTATCGGAGTAGACCTTCTCCTCATAGGTGGTGTACTCCACGCCGTTGACGTCCTTGGACTTCTCTTCGGACTTGACGTACTCGGTACCGTCGGCGCCGACGATGGTGTTGCCATCCTCAGACAGCTCGAAGTAGGTGCCGGCCTCGGGGCTCACATAGTAGGAGCCGTCCAGCGCATACTTAGAGCCCTCGCTGTCGTCCACGGTCCGCTGGATGCCATCCAGGAACACGCCGTCGCCGGTGGTGTAGAACGCGCCGTCGCCGACGAAGACGGGGTTTTCCTTGCCCTTAAACTGGATCCCCAGGATGACCAGCAGGACAATGAAAACACCCAGCGCTACGAAATACGCTATTTTGGTGCTTTTCTTTTCCATGTGTGTGATTTACCTCCTCACAAATTGGTGGTGAATACCATCAGCCGGCGAAACAGCGTATCTGCCCCGCCAACCTCCTGTATCATACCGTCACGCCAAGATATTGTCAAGTTCTTAACGTCATATTCCATTATTTTAACAAATTGTGAACTCCGTTTTCGTCGTTTTTACAAGAGAAACCGGGCGGCAAACACAGCATCGTGCGCTTTTTACGGCAGACGGCACAAATCTTTCCGGGTCCGCGGACGCAAAAAGAGACGCCGGTGCGGCGGCACCGGCGTCCCCTCTGTTAAGTAAGCGTTTGTTTTTAACAATTCGTCAAGAGACTTTACAGGAAGAATTCCTTTATCTGACCGTACAGGATGAGGACCATGATCAGCGGCGTGATGAACTTGACGCAGACCTTGAAGAAGCCGTAGCTGCCCATGGCATGACCGGACTGCTCCGTCTCTTCCTTGACGAACTCGGGGCCGATCTCCCAGCCGATCATCAGAGACATCAGCAGCGCGCCCAGCGGCATCATAACGCCCTCGGACAGCGCATCCCAGAAGTCCAGCCAGTCGGCAGCCCAGGTCTTGGGATTTGCAATGTTCAGCAATTCCGCAGGCGAGAAGCTGCTGGCACCCAGACGGTCAGCGCAGACCAGGATGCAGCCCAGGCCCACACAGGCGGCGGCGATGAGGGTATAGCTCTTGCGCTTGTCGCCCTTGCCCTCGTCGCGGGCCTTATCCACAAAGTGAGCCACGATGACCTCCAGCAGGGAGATAGAGGAGGAGATGGCGGCAAAGACCACCAACAGATAGAACAGGATGCCGAAGATGGGGCCGAGACCGCCCATGCGGCTAAACACGTTCTGCATGGTGACGAACAGCAGGGACGGGCCACCCACTGCGCCGGAGGGATCCAGAGCGAAGCGACCGGGCAGCACGCACAGGCCGGCCATCAGAGCCACCATCGTATCCATGACCACGATCAGCAGCGCGTTCTTCTGGATGTTCTCCTTCTTCTGCAGATAGGAGCCGTAGGTGATCATGGCGCCCATACCCAGGGACAGGGAGAAGAACATCTGGCCGCCGGCGGTAGCCAGCACGGTCAGGACGTCGGGTGTCTCCTGCTTGAAGGTCACGATGCGCTGCATGACGCCGTTGATCTCCACCGCGGACATTTTCACGCCGTCGATGACGGCGGAGGCGGGAACATAGTATCCATTTTCAGTAGCCCAGCCGGGGGCAAACATGTACTTCAGGCCATCCAGGGCGCTGCCGTGGATCACGTGCTCCACCAGGGAGCCGTCCGCCTGGAGCACCTGCACGGTGGTGTCCACACCGTCCAGCGTGCAGGCGCGGATGATGCAGATCAGCAGGGCCACGAACAGGGCGGGCATACCCACGGAGCAGACCTTCTCGATGCCGCCGCCGACGCCGCCGAGAACGATAAGCATAGTCAGCACCACGAAGATCAAGCCATAGATAATGGCCTCGGTGGTGCTGGACATGAAAGCGCCGAACACCGCGTCGCCCAGAGAGGCGCTGGCCGCGTCCGCCGACGCGGCGGCGATGGCACTGGCGCCAAAGCCCGCGCCGAACAGGTCGCCTACATTGAGCACCACATACTTAATGCAGTAGCCGCCCAGAGCGCAGTAGAAGAACAGGATGAAGAACGCGGACAGGATGCCCATCCAGCCCATCCAGCTGAACTTCTTGCTAAGGGCCTTATATGCTGCCACAGCGCCCTTGCCTGTCTTACGACCAATGGCCAGCTCGCCCACCATGACGATGAAGCCGCAGCAAACAGCCAAAATGAGGTAAATGATGAGGAACGTGAAGCCGCCGCAGGCGCCCATCTTATTGGGGAAGCCCCAGATGTTGCCCAGGCCGACCGCCGAGCCGACCGCGGCCATCAGGAATCCGAAATTGGATCCAAAGCCTTTTCTTTCTTCCATTGTTTTCTCTCCTTACAAGTTTCCCCCGCCGCGCCGCGGCGGGCGTGTTTGTATCTTACTGCGAAAAAACCGCCCTGTAAATACAGGCAGGCGTTTCTTAACACGGTGACAGCGGAAATGCGGGTTTTCTTTATCCGTACATTATAAAATTTCCGTAAAGCGTCGGTTCGTGTCGGCAGATATTTTCTCCAAAAGAAACACCCCGCATATGAAAAAGACCGCCCGCAGGCGGTCTTTTCTTCTCGGTATGTATCAGTCTCCCTCGCGCATACGGTAGCCGACGCCCACCTCGGTGAAAATATACTGGGGGTTGCCGGGGGTAGGCTCGATCTTGCGGCGGATGTTGGCCATATTTACCCGGAGGATCTGATTGTCGGTCTTGGCCTTGGGCCCCCACAGCTCCCGGATAATGAAGTCGTAGGTCAGGACCTTGCCGGCGTACTTGCCCAGCAGGGCCACGATCTTGTACTCATTGACGGTCAATCCGGCGTTCTCGCCGTTCATCAGCACCTGGTGCTTATCATAGTCGATGGTCAGATCGCCGGTGACGAACTTGCCGGACTGGGCGATCTGGGTGTTGGAAAGGGTGGTGCGGGTGTGGCGGATGGCGGTGCGGATGCGGGCCAGCAGTTCGGAGGTGCCGAAGGGCTTGACCAGATAGTCGTCGGCGCCGTAATCCAGGGCCTCCACCTTGTCGTGCTCGTGGTTGCGGGCAGAAACCACCACCACCGGCAGATTGGACCACTTGCGGACAGATTTCAGCACCTCCATGCCGTCCATGTCGGGCAGGCCCAGGTCCAGGACGATCATGTCCGGGCAATGGGAGGCGATCATGGTCAGGGCCTCCTCGCCGGTGCGGACAATGATGGTGTCGAAGCCGTTGGCGGTGAGGATCATGGAGATAAAGTTGCTGATGGACTGCTCATCCTCCACGATCAGGACTTTGTCTTTAATCTTCATCGTTTTCTCCTTTCATGGGCAGGGTCACGGTAAATACCGCGCCGCCCTCCTGTCTGTTGTCTCCCCGTATCACACCGCCGTGGGCCAGCACAATGGTGCGGCACACGGACAGACCAATTCCCATGCTGCGCTTGCCGTCACTGCTGCGGTCGCTGCGGGCGGAGCCGTCGAACAGCCGGGGCAGCAGGTGCTGGGGAATGCCGCGGCCGTCGTCCGCCACAGTGAACACCGCGCAGTTGCCCTCGCTGGACAGGGTCACGTTGATATGGTGGGTCTCGCCGTGGATGACGGCGTTCTCCATCAGGTTCACCAGTACCTGCTCCATCAGCAGGGGATCCATGGGCACCATCATCAGTTCATCCGGCAGATGGACACGGATATCCACCTCCGGGTAGTGCTTGTGGGTCTTGGCCACGGCGGACTCGATGACCTCCTCCGCCGGCTCCGGCTCTTTCTTGACCTTAGCCTCCTCAGAGCTTATGCGTGTGATGGACAGCAAATTCTCTACAATGCGGATGAGCCACTGGGCGTCCTCGTTGGTGGATCGCAGCAGCTGCTGGCGCTGCTCCTGCGTCAGTCCGCCGTCCTGCTCCAGCAGAACGTTGGTGGCGCCCACGATACCGGTCAGCGGCGTGCGGATGTCGTGAGACACGGCGCGCAGCAGGTCGGCATACATCTTTTCGCGGTCGGCCTCCCGGCGCACCTGCTCGGTCTGCTTGGCCCGGCTGGTAACGGTAGCGGTCAGGATGGAGATGGTCATCATCACCAGGAACGTCAGCGGAAAGCCCGTCAGCGTAAAGCTGATATGCCAGAAGGGGTAGGTAAAGATGATGTCCACGCTGAACATCCCCACCACCGCCATGATGATGCCCAGCAGATAGCCGTCCGTCCAGTAGGCGGTAAGGAACACATCCAGCAGAAAGATCATGGCTACGTAGCTGGTGTCGTTGTGCATATCGAAGCTGCGAAGCAGCAGGCAGCACATAACGGCTACCAGGTAGAGTCCCAGTGCTTTCAGCACATCCATGCCGGAAAAGCGCAGACCAATGGTCCGCAGCAACTGTCTCCGGCGGGCTTGTTTACCGGTCATAGCCGCCCTCCCCTCCTTTTGATGACGCTATTATAACATACATTGTCGCTAAGGTAACGCTAAGATATCGTTAAGGTATCACGAATATCTCATTAAGAGCAACCGAAAATAACAAATAAGAGACGGCGTTGGCCGTCTCTTTTCATCTTTGCTGCGCGGGGATCAGGCTTTGCGATCTATGTGCAGGAGGCGTTTTCTGTCGAAAAACACCCATAAAAAAGCAAATCACCACGCTTTCGCGTGGTTTCCTCATCGGTATGCCTTACCGCTGGCTCACTTCCCAGTCGCTGTCGGCAAAGATCATGTCATCCAGGTCACCCCAGATCCAAGTTGTCGTCATAGTGATATCACGCTCCTTTCTTCCATTTTACAGTGTTATTATATGCCGCGGCAGCCCGGATAACAAGGGCAAAATTGGATATTCTGTATAAAGCTTTTGTAAACTTTTATTGCACATTGCACAACACCTATGAGTTATTTCTGTGTAACACTCTTGCGCTGTTGTGTGCTGTATAGTATAATAAAGTGTTCAAGCAGTCTTATGTGGTGAGGTGAGCACCTGATGAGAGAGTTTCACGGCGGCGACTATGATGTGGCCGTCATCGGCGCGGGGCACGCGGGCATCGAGGCTGCCTTGGCGGCGGCCCGGATGGGCATGAAGACCGTCTGCCTGACGGTGAGCCTTGACGCGGTGGGGAATATGCCCTGCAACCCGGCCATCGGCGGCACCGGCAAGGGACACCTGGTCCGGGAGCTGGACGCACTGGGGGGCGAGATGGCCCGGGCGGCGGACAGGGCCTGCATCCAGTACCGAATGCTGAACCGGGGCAAGGGTCCCGCCGTGTGGTCCCTGCGGGCCCAGGCGGACCGGCGGAAATACCAGCAGGTGATGAAGCACACGCTGGAATTGCAGCCGGGACTGACGCTGCGGCAGGCGGAGGTAACGGAGATACGCTGCGACGGGAACGGCCATGCCGCCGCCGTGGTGCTCCGCACCGGCGCGGTGCTGGGCGCCCGGGCGGTCATTCTGTGCACGGGCACCTACCTGACCGGGCAGACCATCGTGGGCGAGTGCATCGAGTCCTCCGGGCCGGACGGCCTGCACCCGGCCAACGCCCTGACGGACAGCCTGCGGGCACTGGGACTGCCCCTGCGGCGGTTCAAGACCGGCACGCCGCCGCGGATACACCGGGGCAGCGTGGACTTCAGCAAAATGGAGCTGCAGGAGGGCGACCCGGATCCGCTGCCCTTCAGCTTTGAGACAAAGGACGTGCCGGAAAACCGGGCGGTGTGCTACCTGACCTACACCAACGAGGAGACGCACCGGATCATACGGGAAAATCTGGACCGCAGCCCCATCTATTCCGGAGTCATCGAAGGCATTGGCCCCCGGTACTGCCCGTCCATCGAGACGAAGGTGGTGCGCTTTGCGGACAAGCCCCGGCACCAGCTGTTTATCGAGCCTATGGGGCTGGACACCGAGGAGCTGTATGTGCAGGGCTTTTCGTCCTCTATGCCGGAGGAGGTGCAGCTGGAGATGCTGCACACGGTGCCGGGGCTGGAGCACGCAGTGATGATGCGGCCGGCCTACGCCATTGAGTACGACTGCATCGACCCGCTGGCGCTGCTGCCCACGCTGGAGGTAAAGGCGGTGCCCGGCCTGTACGGCGCGGGGCAGTTCAACGGCTCCTCCGGCTACGAGGAGGCGGCGGTGCAGGGCTTTGTGGCCGGCGTGAACGCGGCGCTGAAGCTGCAGGGTCGGGAGCCGCTGGTGCTCAAGAGGAGCGAGAGCTATATCGGCACGCTGATCGACGACCTGGTGACCAAGGGCACCGAGGAGCCGTACCGCATGATGACCAGCCGGTCGGAATACCGGCTGCTGCTGCGGCAGGACAACGCCGACGCGCGGCTGTGCCCTATCGGGCACGAGCTGGGGCTGGTCAGCGATGAACGGCTGGCGGCGGTGGAGGCCAAGTACAAAGCCGTGGCAAAGGAGATACGGCGGCTGGAGCACACGGGCATACCCGGCACGCCGGAGCTGACCGCCCTGCTAACAGAACGGGGCACCGCCGCCGTGGACAGCGGCTGCCGCCTGATCGATCTGCTGCGGCGGCCCCAGCTGACCTATGCGGACCTGACAGAATTCGACGCAAATCGACCCGACCTGCCCGCGGAGGTGCGGGAGCAGGTGGAGATCACCGTGAAGTACGAGGGCTATATCCAGCGCCAGCAGCGGCAGGTAGCGGAGTTTGAGAAGCTGGAGCGCCGGAAGCTGCCGCCGGATATGGACTACGACCACATTCAGGGTCTGCGGCTGGAGGCGCGGGAGAAGCTCAGCGCGCTGCGGCCCCTGAACGTGGGGCAGGCCGGGCGGGTATCCGGCGTGTCACCGGCGGATGTGGCGGCGCTGCTGATCTGGCTGCAGACACACGACAAGGAGGCGGACGCATGACGGCACATGAGCTGACCCACACCATACGGAACGATATGCCGGTGTATCCCGGCACGGAGCAGCCCCGGCTGACCACCGCCTGCACGATCGACCAGTGCGGCTACCGGGAGACGCTGCTGCATATGTTCTCCCATACCGGCACCCACATGGACGCCCCGGCCCATATGCTCCGTGACGGTACGGCGCTGGACTGCTATGACGCGGCGAAGTTCGCCGGTCCCGCCGTGGTGGTGGACTGCCGGGGGCAGCGCGCCATTACTCTGTCCCTGCTGCAGAGCTATGACCTGAACGGCGCGGACTTCGTGCTGTTCTGCACCGGCTGGGACAAGAAGTGGGGCACGCCGGGCTACTATGAGGGCTTTCCCTGCCTGACGGCGGAGGCGGCGGCATATCTGGCCGGCCTGCCGCTGAAGGGCGTGGGCGAGGACACCATCTCGCTGGACCCCTGCGACAGCGTGGATTTTCCCAACCACATGACACTGCTGGGCGCGGACTTTGTGAACACCGAGAACCTCAAGGGGCTGGACAAGCTGCTGGGCCGACGCTTCACGTTCGTTACGCTGCCCCTGAAATTTGAGAATGCCGATGGCTGCTCCTGCCGCGCCATCGCTCTGGAGGAATGACAATGGGTAAACTGCGGTTCCTGTTTGCGCTGTGGATGGCAAAGCTGTCCATCCCGGCGCTGAAGATCACCCGCCACAACGGCACGGACTTTCCCGGCAGTCTGGCGGTGAAGCTGTGTCCGGACTTTTTGAAGTATATCGGCAAGCCGGAGCACATCATAGCCGTCACCGGCACCAACGGCAAGACCACCGTGGCCAATATGCTGAACGACGTGCTCACCGCCGAGGGCAAGACCGTACTCAGCAACCGGGCGGGCAGCAACATCATCTCCGGCGTCAGCACGGCGCTGCTGAAGGGCTGCGGCCTGCTGGGCCGGATCAGGCCGGAGTACGACCTGGCGATCCTGGAGATCGACGAGCGCTCCGCGCCCAGGATCTATCCCTATGTGAAGCCGGAGCACATCGTCATCACCAACCTGTTCCGGGACTCCATCATGCGGAACGCCCATCCGGGCTACATCGCGGACATCCTGACCCGGTCCCTGCCTAAGGAGAGCAGGCTGATCCTCAACGCCGACGACCTGATCTCCTGCACGGTGGCACCGGAGAACCAGCGGGTATATTTTGGCATCGACCGGCTGCCCACCGACGTGACGGAATGCGAGAACCTGCTGAACGATATGCGTATCTGCCCCCGATGCGCCGGGAAGCTGCGGTATGAATACCGCCGCTACCACCACATCGGCCGGGCCGTGTGCGAGAGCTGCGGCTTCCACTCCCCCGACTGCGACTATCTGGCCACAAAGGTGGACACCGCCGCCCACACCATGTGCATACGGGAGGCGGGGCAGGAGTACCCGTACACCCTCATCACCGACAGCCTGCACAACATCTACAACACGGTGACGGTCATCGCCGCCCTGCGGCAGCTGGGCTATGACCACGGCACCATCGCCCGCCGCATGGCGGAGGTGAAGATCCCCGCCAGCCGGCTGTCCGAGGAGGATATCGGCGGCGTGAAGGTCATTATGCAGATGTCCAAGGACAAGAACGCTCTGGCCTGCTCCCGCAACTTCGACTATATCCGGTCCAAGCCGGGGAAGAAGGAACTGCTGCTGATGATGAACTGCCTGGGCGTGGCCAAAAACTGGTCGGAGAACCCCAGCTGGATGTACGACACGGATTTTGAATTCCTGAACAGTGACGATGTGACGTGCCTGGTCTGCGCCGGGCCGCGGGCCTATGACTACCAGCTGCGGCTGCTGCTGGCGGGCATCCCCCGGCAGAAGATACGGCTGGCCGAGGACGAGTTCGCCGCCCTGGAGCTGCTGCCGCTGACCCCCGGCGACGACGTGTATCTGCTCTACGGCGTGGACGGCACGCCCCTGGCCTTCCGGGTCAGGGAAAAGCTGAAGGAAAAGCTGCTGGCAAAGGAGGGCGCGCAATGAAGGTGGAAATTCTGTTTCCGGAGGTCTGCAACCTGTACGGCGATCTGCAGAACATCTACTATCTGAAGCGCTGCTGCCCGGCGCTGGAGATCATAGAGACGGACCTGCACAGCAAACCCCGGTTCCTCACGGAGGATGTGGCGCTGGTCTATATGGGCAGCACCACGGAGCAGGGGCTGCGTCTGGCGGCGGACGCCCTGCGGCCCTATGCCGCGGGCATCGCCGAAAAGGCGGACGCGGGACAGCTGATCCTGCTGACCGGCAACGCGCCGGACGTGTTTTCCGCCGCCATAGAAAGCGACAGCGCCGACACCATAGAGGGGCTGGACATTCTGCCCGGACGGGTGAAGTACACCATGATGAAGCGGCACAACAGCTTCTTCCTGGGCACCTTTGACGGTATGGAGGTCGTCGGCTTCAAGAGCCTGTTCGGCTTCCACTACGACGCAGCGGAGACGGAGGGCTGGTTTGACACCGTGCGGGGCGTGGGCCGCACGCCGGAGTCGAAGCTGGAGGGCTTCCGCCGGGGCGGGCTGTACGCCACAGCGCTGATCGGCCCGCTGCTGATCCTAAATCCTCCGCTGTGCAAGTGGCTGCTGCGGCAGATGGGCGCCGAGGACACCCTGGCCTTCGAGGACGCGGCCTTCGCCAGCTTTAACAAACGTGTGGCGGAGTTCAAGGAGCCGGGCAGAGGTTTCCAATACTCGTAAAAAAAGCATCCCCCGGTCGGGGGATGTTTTTTGTATCAGAGCTTTTCGGACAGTGTTTCGTCCAGGCCCACGCCGTAGAGGTTCTTGGCCGAGCAGCCGGCGCGGCCGCCGCCGGC
>OBDM01000143.1_pt1 | contig 39618 bp, 41 predicted proteins | sample 1518281 | NCBI WGS metagenome assembly OBDM01 (sample SAMN01760942, study PRJEB22395) | human gut metagenome | reverse complement strand
CCTACACGACGCTCTTCCGATCTTGGCCGCCACGTTGGAGCGCGCCCGCACCTCTGAGCGCTATGCCGCCCGGCTGCGGGACGTGACCTCCGTGTACGTCCGGGAGGACGCGGTGGTCGTCGCCCTGTCCTCTTCTCTGGCCACCCTTCCCAGCCGCCTGGACATTCCCATCATCAAGGCCGGCACCGAGAACCGCACCGCCCCCACGGGCAGCGGCCCCTATCTGTTTGCCAAGGATGACACGGGCGCCTACCTGACGGCCAACAACCGCTGGTGGCAGGACAGCAGCGTTCTGCCACTGTCCACCATCCGCCTGCAGCACTGCAAGGACCAGGACTCCGCCCTGTACGCCTTCACTTCCCGTGAGGTGCAGCTGCTGACGCTGGATCTCACCGGCAGCAACAGCACCGGTGTCTCCGGCGCCGGCGACTACGCTGAAGCAGCCACCCCCGTCATGCAGTTCCTGGGCATGAACACCCGGCGGGAGGCTCTGTCCGACCCGGCCCTGCGCCGGGCCCTCAGCGCCGGCATCGACCGCGAAACGCTGGTTTCCTCCTGCCTGCTGGGACAGGGCACGGCGGCCCAGCTGCCTGCCTCCCCCGCCTACGCAGGCTACGATACCGCACTGGAAACGCCTTACGACACCGCGGCCTATAACCGCCTGCTGAACGCCGCCCTTGGCGAACAGGCGGAGGATGAGACACCCCTGACGCTGACGCTTCTGGTCAACGAGGAGAGCAGCTTCAAGGTCTCCGCCGCCCAGGAGATCGCCATGTACCTCAATACCGCACGCCTGACCGTCACCGTAGAGGCTGTTCCCTGGGACACGTTCCTCACCCGGCTGGAAAGCGGCGACTTTGATCTCTATTACGGTGAATGCCGCCTGACCGCCGACTGGGACCTGACGGCCCTGTTGTCCACCGAGGGCAGCCTCAACTACGGCGGCTGGTCCGATGAGACTACCGACCGGCTGCTGCAGGCCTATCGATCCAATGGCGCTGACGCGAACCTGGTGGCCCTGTGGCAGCAGCTGCTGGACACCGCCCCCTTCGCCCCCATCTGCTTTAAGTCCGTATCCGTTGTCACCACCGAGGGCGTGGTGCAGGGTCTGTCCCCCACAGAGACGGCCCCCCTCTCCCCCCTGGGCGGCTGGTCCGTCCGGCTGGACGCATAAAAGGAGCGTATGCCATGTCACAAGTCACCAAGCGGGCGCTGGAATCGTCGCTGAAAAAGCTGCTGCTGGAAAAGCCCCTGCATAAGATCACCGTCAGCGACATCACCGATGACTGCGGCATCAACCGCATGACGTTTTACTATCACTTCAAGGACATCTATGATCTGGTGGAGTGGAGCTGTCAGGAGGACGCCAGCCGCGCTCTGGCGGGCAAAAAGACCTACGAGACGTGGCAGCAGGGCCTTTTGCAGATCTTCGAGGCCGTGCAGGAGAATAAGCCCTTTATTCTCAACGTCTATCGCTCCGTCAGCCGGGAGCAGGTGGAAACATACCTCTACCGCCTGACCTACGACCTGCTGGAGGGCGTGGTGGAGGAGCAGGCCCGGGGAATGTCCGTCCGGCCGGAGGATAAGGCCTTCATCGCCACGCTGTACAAGTATATGTTCGTAGGCCTGATGCTGGACTGGATCAGATCCGACATGAGGGGCGATCCCCATCTGATCGTGGAACGGCTGGACCAGGTCATCCACGGCAGCGTCGACGCCGCGCTGGCGCGTCTGCGTACCGACAAGCCCTTATCAAACGAGGCCAAATGATAAAAAACTGAACACCTGCCGCCCCGGTGATAAAAAACTTATCACCGGGGTTTTTCTGCTTATTGAACAAATATTCATTCAGATGTATGCTTTCATCATCAAAGGAAAACATACAGTGGATACTTGAAAGGAGTTTATTTATGTATTATTCCAGCGGTAACTATGAAGCCTTTGCCCGTCCCAAAAAGCCCGAGGGCGTGGACAACAAATCCGCCTATATCGTGGGCAGCGGTCTGGCGGCCCTGACCGCCGCCTGCTATCTGGTCCGCGACGGCCAGATGAAGGGCGAGCACATCCACATTCTGGAAAAGGGCAGCCTGCCCGGCGGCGCCTGCGACGGCTATAAGTTCGAGAACCTGGGCTACGTCATGCGCGGCGGCCGCGAGATGGACAACCATTTCGAGGTCATGTGGGACCTGTTCCGTTCCATCCCCTCCATCGAGACAGAGGGCGTCAGCGTTCTGGACGAGTACTACTGGCTCAACAAGGAGGACCCCAACTACTCCCTGTGCCGCGCCACCGTTGACCGCGGTCAGGACGCCCATACCGACGGCAAGTTCGACATCTCCGACAAGGGCGCCATGGAGATCATGAAGCTGTTCTTCACCCCCAACGAGGACCTGCAGGACAAGAAGATCACCGACTTCTTCGATGACGAGGTGCTGAACTCCAACTTCTGGCTGTACTGGCGCACCATGTTCGCCTTTGAGAACTGGCACAGCGCGCTGGAGATGAAACTGTATATCCAGCGCTATATCCACCATATCGGCGGCCTACCCGACTTCACCGCCCTGCGCTTCACCAAGTACAACCAGTACGAGTCCATGATCCTGCCCATGGTGAAGTATCTGGAGAGCCACAACGTCCGGTTCCATTACGGCGTGCAGGTCACCAACGTGGAGTTCGACTGCTCCGATCCCGCCCACAAGCTGGCCAAGCGCATCGATGTCATCGAGAACAACGAGCCCGGCGCCATCGACCTGACGGAGAACGATCTGGTGTTCATCACCAACGGCGGCTGCGTGGAGAACTCCTCCATGGGCAGTCAGGATAAGCCCGCCGCCTACAACACCGAGCTGAAGCCCGGCGGCGGCTGGGATATGTGGCGCAAGATCGCCGCACAGGACCCTGCCTTTGGCCATCCCGACAAGTTCTGCCATGACCCCGAGCAGACCAACTGGATGAGCGCCACCGTGGAGACTTTGGACCAGAAGATCATCCCCTATATCAAGAACATCTGCAAGCGCGACCCCTTCACCGGCCATGTGGTCACCGGCGGCATCGTCACCGTCAAGGACTCCTCCTGGCTGATGAGCTGGACCATCAACCGCCAGCCCCAGTTCCGCGACCAGCCCAAGGACCACTGCCTGGTGTGGGTGTACTCCCTGTTCACCGACAAGCCCGGTGACTATGTGAAAAAGCCCATGCGGGCGTGCACCGGCAAGGAGATCTGCATGGAGTGGCTGTACCACATCGGCGTGCCCGAGGATCAGATCGAGGATCTGGCGTCCAACAGCGCCAACACCGTACCCGTGATGATGCCCTATATCGATGCGTTCTTCATGCCCCGCGCCTACGGCGACCGGCCCAATGTGGTGCCCGACGGCAGCGTGAACTTCGCCTTCCTCGGTCAGTTTGCCGAGACGCCCCGCGACACCATCTTCACCACCGAGTATTCCATGCGGACCGGCATGGAGGCCGTCTACACCCTGCTGAACGTGGACCGCGGCGTGCCCGAGGTCTGGGGCAGCGTCTATGACGTCCGCGACCTGCTGAACGCCACCGTGAAGCTGCGGGACGGCAAGAAGGCTACCGACATGGAGCTGGGCCTGATGGAAAAGCTGGCCGTCAAGAAGCTGCTGGGCAAGATCGAAAACACCGATATCGAAAAGCTCCTGAAGGAATACCACGTCATCTAACATCCCCCAGCATCACCCCCCAATAAATATCCCCCGGCCTAGCCGGGGGATATTTATTGCGTTCAGTTATACTCCCGCACCACGGCGGTGACCTTGCCCAGCAGCGTGGCCTCGCGGCCGTCGATGGGCCGGTAGTTCTCGTTCTCCGGCAGCAGCCACACCTCGCCGTTCCGGCGGCTCAGCCGCTTCACCGTGGCCTCGTCCCCCAGCAGCGCCACCACGATCTCGCCGTTGTGTGCCGTGGGCTGGCGGTGCACCACCACCAGGTCGTCCGGCAGGATGCCCGCGTTCAGCATGGACTCGCCCCGCACCCGCAGGGCAAAGTACTCCCCCTCGCGTCCGCCGGTGTCGAAGGTCAGATAGTCCTCAATGCACTCCTCCGCCAATATGGGGCTGCCCGCGGCCACGCTGCCCACCACGGGGATGCGGTCCGCCGCCGGTGCCGCCTCCTCCTGTACCGGCGCGCCGTCAGGCATTTCCCCCTGCATGGGCTGCGCCAGCGTCAGGGCCCGGCCCTTGCCGGCCCCCTTGGTCAGCACGCCCAGCTCCTCCATGTGCTTCAGGTGGAAATGCACCGTGGACGGCGATTTCAGTCCCACCGCCTCGCCGATCTCCCGCACCGAGGGGGGATACCCCTGCTCCCGCAGTGCCTGGGCGATGTAGTCGTAGATCTTCTGCTGCATTCTGGTCATCTTCGCCATAGCCATGCCCCTTTCATGCGCCCCGTGTCGGCGCAGGTCCGTTTTTGTATGTGCGCCGCGTCCGCTGTTCTTCCGGCTCTATTATATCACACCCTTTCGCGCATTGCAACATTTGTTCTATTTCTTTTTACATTTTTTCTGAGGCTGCAGCAAAGACAACCGTGAAGTAACACAAAAAGCAATGAAAGAAATCCCGTTTCAACGGCATTTCACTCTTGACAAGGACCGACGGTATATAGTATAATGATTTTCGCTGACACGGTGACATAGCCAAGTGGTAAGGCAAGGGTCTGCAAAACCCTCATTCCCCGGTTCAAATCCGGGTGTCACCTCCAAAAAGTCCTGTTTTCTATCGAAAGCAGGACTTTTTCTTTACTTTTTGACCAATTTAATCTGTGGGTCAGGGTGTGGGTCAAAGTTGACCCACACCCTGACCCACACGCGGAAATACGCGGAAAGAGCGAAAGAGCACCGGAGAGGCAGTTCGGTTTCCTCTCCGGTGTTTTTATCATTTTCGGCGTTTACATCACCTGTGCCGTGAAGCTACCCATGGTTTGTGCGGCTCTGTCCTGCTTTTGGCGGGTGGCGTGGGTGTAGGTGCGGAGTGTGAAACCGGCATCATAGTGTCCGAGCATGCTGCTGACGGTTTTGACGTCCACGCCGTTTTGTAAAGCCAGCGTGGCAAATGTGTGTCTGAGATCGTGAAAGCGTATGTGCGGCAGTCCTGCGTCTTTCAGAATTTTCTTATGCAGGTTCACAATGGAATCAGGGTAGTACAGCTCTCCCGTGACGGGTGACGGGAACATATACGGATTGTCGGGGTGTTTCTTGTGTTCGGCAACCAGCCGGTCGACGCCCTCTTGTGGAATACTGACCTTTCTGACCGATGTCTCCGTTTTGGGGCGCGAGAGTGTCAACTCCCCATTGGGGTTCTTGACGTACTGCTTGCTGACGGAGATGGTTTTGTTTTGGATGTCGAGGTCGCTCCACAGGAGAGCAGTCAGTTCACCCTTGCGTAGTCCGCTGACCAGTTCCAGATAAAACATGGGCAGCAGTCCCCTCTTATCCGCGGCGTCGAGGTAGGTCTTGATATGCTCCGGTTGGAGGATCTGCATCTCGAATTTCTGCACCTTCGGTGCGATGCAGTCCTCGGTGGGGTTGCGGAGGATCAGGCGTTCTTTTACGGCGCGGTTCAGGGCATTGTGGAGCATCAGGTGCAAACTCCGAACCGTGGTGCTGCCGAGTCCCGGATTGCCGTGACCGCTTTTGCGGTTGGTACGGCCGCTCTCCATCAGCTCCTTGTAGAGCTTTTGCAGGTCGTGGGCGGTCAGCTTGGTGAGCTTGATGCTGCCGATACGCGGAATGGTGTACTGCTCGATCATCAGGCGGTAGCGATCTGCCGTGGCGACACGGACATTTGGCTTGGCATAGATGTCGTACCAGCTCCGCAGCCACGTGGCCACGGTGTATTCGTCGGAGCGGCTGACGTCGACGCCCTTTGTGGCCTCCATAGCAGCGGCCAGCTTTGCCTTGCACTCCGCCTGCGTCTTGCCGAGAACGTTTTTGATGATGCGCTTACCGGTTTCTGCGTTGTACCCTGCGGTATACCGGCCCTCCCAGCGGCCATCTGACCGCTTGCGGAGATTGCCCTCGCCGTTGGCGCGTTTCTTGGCCATTGAATCAACTCCCTTCTTGACAGCAAACACAAATACCACAACTTTGCGCGGAAAGCTACCGTTTTTGAAATGATCTTTTAATTGTTTCCAGCAGCGCAAAATAGAAGTTCACAGCTTTTTCCACGAACTCGTTGCGGCTGCGGCAGTTATCTTCCTGATACCACCGCTCTATTTTTGCGGCTGTTTCATCCGTCATACGGAAGTTCAGCCTGTTTTCATTTTTGCTCATCATTCCCTCCAATCTGCCGTAAGGCACGCTTGTTTTCGTTGAAGCACCTGCGCTTGCGGGAACAAGGACGCCAGCCGTTCCAAAAGTTTGCTCAAAAGGCGCCACAACCGCCTGCGTTGGAACCCCCGTCAACTGCCCGCACTGCGGGCAGAAGTGATTGGGCAGAGCGTCGGTTCCGACGCCAGCCCTTTATCCTGTTTCTCATCGACGCAAGCTCCATATCCCTCGTTTCCGCCGAAAGCGGCGAAAACTCGATCATTCCGCTGCGGCTCCTCTTCCCACCGAACCCGCTTCGCTGGGCTTCGGCGGGAGCCCTGTTTTGTCCTCCGCAGAGCCGAGAAAGCCCCCGAAAATCCGCCCAGAAACGGCTCGGAATCTTTCCCCGGGGCAGGGACGCTGCCCCACCTCGAAGGAGGCCACACAGCGGCTCACAGGGGCGAACACGGTGGTTCTTCAGCCTGTGCCGCCAGCTTCTGCTGGGCGCGGTGACGTTCAGCGGCCATCTCCGCAAGATGCAGTTGGTGCTGGTTGTGCTGCGCCAGCACCTGCTCCAACGGAAGGATCGTGTAGAGCAGTGAGCCGTTTCGTTTGCGTCCGTCCTTCAGTGTAACGGTGGTGCGCTCTGTACGGATGAGACCTTTCTCCTCCAGCGACCTCACATACTTGCACACCGTGTTGCGGCTCATGCCTACGGCTTCGCCGATGGTACGGTAGCTGGGATAGCACTGGTAGGTCTTGCGATCCTCGCAGAACAGCAGGAACGAGTACACGGCGATCTCACCGGGTGACAGGCCCAGTTGGCAGATGACCTTCGGCACGGGGTAATAGTTTTTGACAGGGTCTGGCTTCTGCCACGGCAGGGTGTGGGTCATCTTACACCGCCTGTCTGCGCCTCTACCCACTGGCAGAACTTTTCTTTCGGGACAACGATGCGGCTGCCCACACGCAGAGCGGGGAAACTCGCTTCGTGCATCAGCTCATAGGCGCTGGAGATGGAGATGCCCAGCACCTTTGCCACCATTTCCGCGTTGAGGAATAACGGCAGCTCGTCGTAGTTTGTATAGACGGATCGTTTCATGAGATACTCCTTGTTTCAAATTCAGAGAAAAAGAACTTGCGTTTCGGAGGTCTCTCTGTTAGACTTGCTACAGATGGCGTCTGCGTTTTCCGAAGCGCGGCGTGCCGCCAGACTGTTGCAGCAGTTTGGCGGCTTTCATTTTTGTAGGGACGATATACGGTTCTCACCTCTTTTCGTTGGATTTGCCATGCACCACAGGCCGTTCCTGCCACGCTTTACTTGCGCGGCGTTTGTCTCAGCCTTGGCACGCTCGGCTGCTCTGCGCAGCGTCGCGGCATACTTCCCCGGCGAGTATCTTCTCTGGTGATGGGTATGTAGTTGTGAAGGTGCAGTGGAAGCTCTTTCCTTCTTCATGCCCCCATGGTACAATAAGCCCGACGTAAAATACATCATGAAGTGATCTTTTTTGCCGGGAGGTGTCGATGTGACTTCTGCAATTCCACACTTTGATCTGTGTACGACAGCCGACAGCGGCTTCATGCCGGTTTTGATCTGCGATGACGGAACGCAGATCGAGCTGCCGCCCCACTCGGCGGCAGAGCTTCTTCTAGCCGCTGCCGAAATCGATCTCACGGCATACACCGATGCAGTCCGGCATTTGCGGGAAACACATCCGTTGTTTGAAGAGAAATTGGATATCAGTGTTTTGGAGTACCGCGACTTCCTTTCACAGGCACTGGAGCTGCCCGAACAGCTCCGCCGCACGGATCCCGTAGGCTGGTTAGACGCCCGTGTACATCTGCGAGCTGCCCTTCAGCAGCCTGACGACGGCTCCGCTTCGTTCTTGCTCTACTCCGGCCAACGCATCTTGCAGGCAATAGAACGTCCCGTTCTTTTGCAGGTTCGGCTCCGCAATATCTTTGAGATGATCTTCGACAACATGGATATTTCAACACCGCACCGCCAGTGGGAATATCTGCGCACTGTATACCCTGATGTCGCGCAGCAATGTGACCCAATTCATCTGAAAGAGGTGACGGAACCTTTCCGGTTTAGCGCAGTGAACGGCTGGAACTACTATCTGACGATCCTGTCACTGTATTTCGCGCAGGAGGCCCAGCGCATCACACGGTGTGTACACTGTTGGGAATATTTCATCCCGCCCACGAGGAAGCGAACGCTGTACTGTGATCGCAGCTACGATGGACAGACCTGTAAGCGTCGAGGTGCTAACCTCATGCGGCATGAACGGGATGAGCAGGATGAAGCGCTTTTCATCTACCGGCAGCTTCGGGATCGAATGTATGCGCGAATGCAGCGATACGATACGGCTATACCGGAAAAACGAGGTCGGCTGCTGGTCTTCAGCGCGTCGGACTTTAAGGCTTGGATGGACAATGCCAGCAAGGCCCATCGTGAATACACCGGCGGCAAGATCGATTCCTCAGAATTTTTAAGGCGTATCGATACTTGGCAGGAATTGAGCAGCTACGATGTGAAAGCCAGCTCCCTTGTTGTGGATACGACCGTATGGCAGCAGCGTGTAGCAGCAGATATGGATCACGCGCCCGCCGACAGCTTTCCGGAGCAGGTCATGTTTCTTAATCTTCCCACAGATGGCAGCCCTGCTCAGTGGGAGATGAAAACGCGAGACCAGCTGCGGCGTGAGGCACAGAAGGGGCATCAGTCCTTACGGGACAAGTATACACACAAAGAAAAGCAGAACTGACATCGTCAGTTCTGCTTTTCTTTGCTTACACCGACGCAGGTTTTGTGCCGCTTAACCGTCGTAGAGGACGTAGATCAGCAGGCTGCTGCCTTCCTCTATGATGCAGACGTTACAGTTGAATCCCGCATCCGCAAGGCTGTCTATGCCAGCCTGCATCATGAGCTGACGGAAAGTGAAGTCCACCATGTCCTTTGCCTTGGCTTCCAGTGTTTCCTGCGATGCGTCTGTCGGTACTGCCGTCGGGAATCGGTAGGCACTGTTGTCAAGCGTCAGACCTGTATCCGTGGTGACACCGTACTGCGCGACCGCGTAGGCGTTGGCTGCGTCGATAGCTGCCTGTCGGTCTGCGGGTGCTGCGGGTTCGGGCGCTGGCTCTGGTGCTGGGGCAGATTCCAGCTCACCTTCAGGCGCAGGTGTTTGGACGCTGTCCGCATCGTAGCCGGTCTTAGCCGAGACAGTGACCGAGGGAATGTCCTCCGCGGGCACGGGTTCTGTGACCGGCTCAGGGGGCTGCGTGACTTGCGGAGTGGCTTTCGGTTGAAGCTTGTCCTCCTGAGACAGTTCTTGTACAGAGGTCGATGCTGCGGCTGGAGATTGCCCTGTCGTGGTGGGTCCTGTGGACGGTTGCGGCGGCTGTGTCTCCTCCTGCACCGCAGTCGCGGGAGGCGGTACAGCGTTAATCTGGCCATTCGCCTTCTGCCCGCAGGCGGTGAGCAGGATCGCGATGCTAACTGTTAGCAATGTGATCTTAGCTTTCATTTTGTTCCCCCTCCGTTGCGCAAAGAACGGCCAGAGCTTCCTCTGACCGTTCTTTTTGGTGTTGTTGTGATTCGGTTGTCAGGCCAAGTGCCAGCTGGAATCCGCAGGCAAAGCTGTCCAATTCGGCACGCTCCATCATCAGGCCGTTTGTATCAACGGCCTTCAGTACCAGCTTTCGTTCCGGCTTTGCCAGCCGCGACATCAACTGCTGAAATGCGTCATCGTAATCGCATTTCAGTTCCGGCATGACCGCCCTTGTGTAGAATTTTCGGTGCAGGTCCTTCAGGGTCTCGTACATACTCATCACCTCCTGCGACAAACAAGTATCACAGAAGCGGAAGGAAGTCAACGGAAAAGAATTGCGATGTCTCCCCAAAATCGCGCCGCGCACGCATCACAGCAAAAATAAATGCAATTTTTTGTGCTGTGCAGGGCTTTTGCCGTCCACACTGCGTGACCACGTTTTGACCGTCTGATCCTCCAAAAACTGCACCAACGGCGTCAAGTCCTCCTGCTCATCATAAACTTGCAGCGCGTCATAATAGGCGCGGCGATCCTCCTCGTAGACGATGGCAGGCGGATAGTCGTTGATCATCAACCAGTAGTTCAGCAGCGTCCGTCCCACGCGCCCGTTGCCGTCCGCAAATGGATGGATATTCTCAAACCGATTTGAGTCAAATGGGAGAAAATTTATCAGCGGGTGCGCTTCGCGCCCGCTGATGCTCGCCAATTTCTTTCTTGTTGTCCGCGCCGGGGATGGTGACAATGACCTCCTCCGGCGTGATGCCCCGCGCACCCCTGGCAGTAGCCGCCGATGACTGCTGCTGTGCGCTTACACGCTGCCGGGCTGATAGGCGCCGAAGCCCTTGCCCAGCACCTCGTTGGCGTCGTACACGATGATGAATGCATCAGGATCTACCTGCTGCACCCTCTTTTTCAGGTCGATGATCTGATTCTTGGCAAAGGCGCACAGGATCACCTTGTGCGCCTGATGGGTAAAGCCGCCCTCGCCATCCAGCAGCGTGATGCCCCGGTGCATCTCCAGCAGTGCGGCAGTCAGCTCCTCGTGCCGGTCAGAGATGATGCACGCCACCTTGGACTGTTTGCCGCCGTACACCACCCGATCCATGATGAGGGAGATGAGATACAGCGACGCCACCGCGTACAGACAATGGCTCAGGTTGCGGAAGGCGATGACGTGCAGCACCACGATCAGACCGTCCAGCAGGCTGCACAGCGTGCCGATGGAGACCCGCTCCAGCCGCAGGCGCAGCAGCCGCGCCGCCAGATTGGTGCCGCCTACGGTGGCGTTCTGCAGCAGCATCAGTCCACATCCAACACCCACCAGCACCGCGCCGTATACGCAGGCCAGCACCGGCTCAATGGGCTGGAACGTCACCGTTTTGTCCAGCAGGTCGATGAGCAGCGAACTGACCGTCATGGCGTACAGTGAGGCGATGAACCAATCGCGTCCCACGTTTTTCCAGATCAGGAAAAACAGCGGCAGATTCATCAGTAATACCTGAACGCCGATAGGGATCTGGGGCAGGAACTGGCTGATGACCTGCGCAAGGCCGGTAAAGCCGCCCATACACAGCTGGTTGGGTGCGTAAAACCAGCAAAAGCCCAACGCGTACAGGGCGCATCCCAATGTGATCTGCGCATAGCGCAGGAATGTGTGCTGCAATTTGTCCATGTGTTTTCTGCCTCCAAAAGGACGCTTTTTGCGATCCAGAGGACATCCTATCAGGTATGCTCGGACTTGTAAAATGGGCATTTTTCCCATCCGGCATGAATTTGGTTCATGGCGATATAGAAAAGGAAATGCAGACATCTGCCTGCATTTCTTTTTCTATATGTGAGTATGGAACATATCGGTGGTGTACCGGCAGAACAGCTCCGCTGCGGGGGACAGCCGCCGCTGCGGCAGCGCCGCCAGACAGATGGTACGAGTGGGATGGCCCTCCAGATAGCGCAGCTGAATGCGCTGGTCGTCGTAGTCTCCCAGCAGCATCCGGGGCAGGATGGTCACGCCCCGCTCCTGTCCCACCAGCGTCAGGGCGGAGTAGTCACTGTTGACGCTGGCGCTGTCTGTTACGGTACATCCGGCACGGCGGAGAATGCTTCCCACATCGTAGTCGATGCCCTCGGCGGGGACGATGACCCGTTCCTCCCGCAGACGTGCCAGCGGCACCTCATCCAATTCACACAACGGATGACCGCAGGGCAGCACCAGCAGCATATCATCCTCCACCAACGGCATCAGACGGAAGGGTTGACGGGTGGACGCGGAGAGGAAACCCACCTCCACCTTCTTTTTCAGGATCCATTCCTCCACGGCCTCGTAATCGCCGTCCTGAAACCGGATCTGCACGGAGGGATAACACGCGGCCATGCGCTCGATCAGCGCCGGAAGCCAGCGGATGGCGACGCTGCTGATGCACCCCACCGATACCACGCCGGACACACTGCCGCTGAGGTCTGCCGCCTTTTGCAGCAGCTGCTCCTGCGCGGCCAGCATGGTGGACACATAGGGCAGCAGCTCTTTTCCGTTTTCCGTCAGGCAGACGCCCATGTGCAGCCGCTGCAAAAGCTGCGTTCCCAGATTTTGCTCCAGCCGCCGCAGGGCATGACTGGCGGCAGACTGCGTATAGCCCAGCTCCGCCGCGGCGTGGGTGATGTTGCCCAGCTCGGCGGCCCGGGCAAACAGCTTCAGATCGTTGATATCCATAAACCGGCCTTATGCCTGTGCGGCGTGCAGAATGTCCAGTGCCTTTTTCAGTGAGCTGGCGAAATGCCTGCGCAGAGCCTCCTCGGCGGCGGCATCATCACCGTTTTCCAGACAGTGCAGGATGGTGTCGTGCTGGCGTTGGATATCCTCCTGACAGGCGGCGGACTGCTGGTAGGCGTAAGAAAACACGGTCAGCTGGCTGCGGGTCTTGCTGGCCGCATCGCTCAGGTAGGGATTCCCCGCCCACTGATAGAAAAGCAGATGGAATGTATCGCTCAGTTCCTCCCACCGCTCCGCATCGCCCTGCATCAGCGGCAGTACCGCCTCCTCCTGCAGAGTGCGCAGCGCATCGACCAGATGCGAGCGTTTTGGCCCGGCGCAGGCGAGCCGCAGCGCAACGGCGTCCAGCTCTGTCATCAACGTGTAGATATCCGACACATCTTTCTCCGTGTAAGACACCACGCGCATACCGGTATTGGGCTGCACCACGATCAGCCCGTCCTTCTCCAGACGGGCCAGCGCCTCACGGATGGGTGTGGAGCTGACGCCAAGCCGTTCCTGCAGCGCCTTTGTGGTGATCTTCTCGCCAAAGTGCAGCCGCTGTGCAAAGATATCCGCCCGTATCGCGTGATAGATCTGCTCGGTCATGGTCTGTATCTGTCTGCGCATACGCCGCCTCCGCTGCTTCAAGGTTGTATTAGAATTATAACATATTTTGCGGAAAACACAATGCAGTATTTGGCGTTTGCCCGTATCGCCGAACAAAACTGTGCATTTTCTACAAGGCAGACAGTTTCCGGTTGTCTATTCAGCCAAAAACAGTGCATTTTACATATTGCATCTTGCATAATCTAAAGATGCAAGCTATACTGTGAACAAGAAGGAATGGTACCGATTCCGGCACGAAAGGAGATCGATTATGCAAGAGATGAAATGGCCCTATGCCAATGAATTCGGGCAGGAGGAGGTCATCACTGCGGATGTAGCGGTGCTGGGCGGCGGCCTCGCAGGATGCTTTGCTGCCATCGCCGCTGCGCGCAGGGGACAGAAGGTCGTGCTGGTGGAAAAGGGCGCTACAAAGCGCAGCGGCTCCGGCGGTACCGGCTTTGACCACTGGGAATCCGCCTGCACCAATCCCTGTTCCGGCGTGACGCCGAAGGAGATCGCGGAGGCGTATGTGGACGAGCAGGATCACTATTCCAACGGCATCGCGCATTATATCGAGTGCCGTGAGGGGTATGACCGCTTGCTGGATCTGGAGCGCTTCGGCGGCAAGATCCGGGATACGGAGGATGAATTCAAGGGCGCTGAGTTCCGCGATGACGAGACGAAGCTCATGTTCGCCTATGACTATAAGAACCGTTTTACCCTGCGGGTATGGGGTTCTACGTTCAAACCTGCTCTTTATAATGAGATGAAGCGCTTGGGCGTGACCATCTGCGACCACACCGAGGCCACCTGCCTCCTGACGGCTGTAGAGAACGGAAAGAAACGGGGCATCGGCGCCATCGGCATGAATACGCGCACGGGCAAGATCATGATCTTCCGGGCAAAGGCGACGATCCTCACCATGTCCCGCCCCGCCCGGGTGTGGCTGTTCAATCCCGACCTGGTGGGCATCTGCGAATTCCGCCCCATGCAGTCCATCGGCAGCGGACATGCCATGGGCTGGCGCGCCGGGATGGAGTTTACCATGATGGAGAAGTCCGTCAAGGGTGAATTTTCCGCCGCCGGACGCAGCTTCCCGCCATACAGCGCCGGCAACAACCACAACACCTGGTACGCCGCCACCATGGTGGATGCGCGGGGTGTGGAGATCCCCTATCTTGACCGGGACGGAAATGTGCTCAAGACCGTTTCCGAGCGCTATTATCCCGTCAAGGGGCAGAAGTTCTTCCTCAAGGGCGGCGTTATCGACGAGCCGAAGTATGAGTACCGCGGCCCGGAAACCATGCCCTTCGACGAGCTGATGAAACGCGGCTACCAGCTGCCGTTTTATGCCGACCTGAGCCGGATGCCCGAGGACGAGCGCCGCGTGATCTGGGGCATGATGGTGGGCGAGGAAGGCAAGACCAAGATCCCCGTTCTCCAGTATTACAACGAAAAGGGCTTTGATCCCGCCCGATACGCCATGCAGAGCTACGGCACCGGCTGGCAGTCCGCCGCGTTCCTGCCTCAGGAGCGGCAGCTTTTCGGGGCACCCGGCGGCATCATGCACGACTGGGATCTCAAGACGAATATCGACGGCATCTATGCCGCCGGCGACCAGCTGTTTGCCTCTGACTGCGCGGGCTTTGCCTGCGCCACCGGCTACTATGCAGGCCGCAAGGCCTCTGACTATGCGGCCTCCGTCGCACTGGGTGAGGTGGAGCGCAGACAGATCGACGACGAGATCCAGCGCCTGTACGCCCCCATGTACCGCACAGAGGGCGTGACGTGGAAGGAACTGAACTTCGCCATCTCCAAGGCCATGCAGAATTACTGCGGCGGCGTCAAGTGCGACGCACTTCTGAACGAGGGCGTTGACCTGCTGAAGAGCTACCGCCGTGACATCGTGCCGCAGCTGTACTGCTTCAATCCTCATGATCTGATGCGCACCCACGAGGTGCTGGATATCCTCGATGTGGCGGAGATGATCCTGCAGGCTTGCCTGCTGCGGAAATCCAGCTCCAAGCAGCTCTGCTTTGAGCGCAGCGACTATCCGGAGATGGACCCGCCGGAGGATCATCACTTCATCACCATCCGTCAGGAAAACGGCCGGATCGTCCGCGGCGATATCCCCGGCGATTATTTCGGCGATCTGGAAACAGAGTACGAGAATCGGAATCAGGATTACATCGGAGGTGAAAACGGATGAAGATGAATGAACTGAAGGTCTCTGTAGTTCCCTGCAGCGCTACGCCGCTGCTGTTTGACGAGACGAAATGTATCGGCTGTAACAGCTGCGCCAATATCTGTCAATGCGATATCATGATCCCCGATCCGGAGAAAGGCAAACACCCCATCGTCGTCTATCCCGGTGAGTGCTGGTACTGCGGTGCCTGCGTCATGGTCTGCCCCAGCAAGGGCGCCATCAGGCTCCAGCACCCCGTGATGAACCGCACCAAATTCGTTCCTGTAAAGCCCGATCCCTCAGCACAGGCATAAGTTCCAAAAAGCGAAAGGAGAAAGAGAGATATGACAACCAGCCTGTTTGTAGGAATCATCATTCTCTGCGGCATATTTGCCGTAGGCGAGGTGCTTTCCAAATTCACCAAGTACAAGATCCCCACGTTGGTCATCGCCATGTTCGCGTTCATCATTTTCGGCGGACAGTTCGGCATCATCCCGGAGGACACGGTGGCTGTTACCGGCTTTTGTGACATCACCTACACATGGGGCCTGCCGTTTCTGATCGCCAGCTTCGGCACCTCCATCACCCTGAAAGGCATCAAAAGTGAAGGGCGCACCTGTGTCATCGCGCTGTGTACCGTGGCGCTGATCGTGGGCATCGGCGCACTGGCGGGCTGCACCATTATCAATATGGAATCCGCGCTGTTCGGTACGGTGGAGGTGGCCGGCGGCGGACAGGCTGCCATGATCTTCATCAAGTTCGCGCAGGAACACGAAAACGCCCGCCTGATCGCGCTGGTGCTGTGCGTCATGAATATGCAGATCATCCTTGGCTATCCCCTGTGCAACTACGGCATCCGCAAGAGTATGCTGCTGCGGGTCAAGAACGGAAAGGTTCCCGAGCTGGCCGTCAGCGCCGAAGAAAGCAGCGAGAAAAAGCCGCTGATCCCGGTGCCGGATTTCCTGCGGAACAACTTCTTCTATGTGATGTTCGTGCTGGGCGTGATCTGCTTCGTGTCCGGCAAGATCGGCGACCTTGTGGGCCTGAGTCCGTACATTTTCTACATTATCTTTGGCTTTGTGTTTGCAGAGCTGGGTCTGCTGGAGCATAACTGTCTGGTAAAGGTGGGCTGCATGTCCGTCCTGCTGGATATCGTTTACCTGTCTCTGATGGCGGATTTCGTCACCATGAAGCTGGGCGATGTGGGCGTGATCGCGGTGGAATTCTTTGTGGTCATGCTGGCCGGTCTGCTGGGCTGCATCCTGACGGGCCTGCTGATGAGCAAGGTCTATAAGCTGGACTTCTACGAGGTGCTGGCTCTGTCCATTGCCTGCATGGTGGGCTATCCCGTCACGCTGAACATTTCCGCCGAGGCGCTGGCCGCCGTCCGGCAGGAGAGCGAGATGTCGGATGAAACAGCGGAGCGCCTGAAGGCCTATTACGAGCCGAAGGTCGTGATCTCCGGTGTGGTGTCTATCTCGCTGGTGACCGGTATTCTGGCCGGTGTCATCATCAGCTTCCTGTAACGCCGTATGATCGCGGCACTGACAGAGCTGCTGTCCATCGAGAGCGTCTCCGGCAGCGGCGATGAAAAATACCCGTATGGTGCCGGGCCGGCCATGGCACTGGAGCATACACTGGCGCTATGCCGGCGTATGGGCTTCCGCACGAAAAACGCGGACGGGCACTACGGCTATGCGGAGATCGGCAGCGGGCCGGAGCTGATCGGTATTCTGGCACATTTGGATACCGTACCTGCCGGCAGCGGCTGGACGTATCCGCCGTTCGCGGGCACTCTGTCGGAGGGCCGCCTTTATGGACGGGGCGCACAGGATGACAAGGGTCCGGTGATCGCGTGCATCTATGCCATGAAGGAGCTGCTGGACAGCGGCGTCCCGCTGGCCCGCCGTATCCGCCTCATTCTGGGGCAGGACGAGGAGACAGGCGAATGGGCGGACATGGAGCTGTACAAGCAGCATGAGCAGCTGCCGGACTGCGGCTTTACGCCGGACGGCGCTTTCCCGGCCATTTTCGCGGAGAAGGGCGTCCTGCTGCTGAAGCTGACAGCGCCGTTGGCCGGCAGCGGCTTCCAAAGCCTGCGGGGCGGCGAAGCGCCTAACATGGTGGCGGATCACTGCCGCGCAGTGCTGTGTGACGGTACATGCGTGCAGGAGACGGGCCTTACCGCACACGGCAGCCTTCCGTGGGAGGGACGGAACGCCATCACGGCACTGATGCGGCGGCTGGCGGCGCACGAGGCACCTCCGCCCTATGCCGGGGCATATCTGTCGCTGCTGGGCGATGGGTGTTTCGGCGAGGGGCTGGGCTGCGGTGATTTGACGGATGATGTCAGCGGACGGCTCTCGGTCAATCCGGGGCGCATCGAAACGACGGATGGACAGATCTGCCTGTATCTGGATGTGCGGTATCCGGTGACGTGCGGAAAGGAGACAGTTCTGACCCGCATTGAGAACGCCGCCCGGCAACTCGGCCAGACGGTCACGTGCTGTTATGAAAACGCGCCGCTCTACATGGAAAAGGATGGCCCGCTCATGCAGGCGCTGCTGTCTGCCTACCGGGAGGTCACAGGTGATCTGTCGGAGCCAATCGCCATCGGCGGCGGCACCTATGCGCGGGTGATGAAGAACATCGTGGCATTCGGGCCGGGCTTCCCCGGCGGAGCCAACACAGAACATGAGCCAAATGAGTATATCACCGTGGATGACCTCTATCGCATGAAGGCTGTCTACACCGCTGCGCTGCAAAAACTGCTGGCGCAGGAATAGGAGGATCACATGGAACGTATCAACAAGATCGAAAAAATCGCGGAGGCGGTGCGGAATCTGGGCGCGGACGCTGTGCTGCTGACTACTGACAACAGTCGCCTGTACGCCGCTTCCGGCTTTATCGCATCCCGTGGCATGGTGTTCGTCACGAAGGACGGCGATGCCTGCTATCTCACGGACTCCCGCTATTCTGCAGCGTCAGAAAAAAGGACGTTCCGAAGTTCCTTGCAGCTCTCGAAGATCTCAAAAAAAGCATGATGCTTTGTGGGCATCCTAACTATGAGGCCGAAATCAGCAGATTCATGGACAATGTAGAAAAGATGAAAGGAGTCGTGCTCGATAATGAAAATGACGCCGCTCAAAAAGCAGAGCAAAAACGAACAGCGTAAATACTACTCATCCAAGCGAGGCTCCTGGAACGGGGTCTCGCCTATAACCCGTATTGTACAAAGCAGGAGGGTTTATGACAGAAACCGCATTAAACGAGAAGATCGACGAGCTGCAGGAGAATGATTCGAGAAATGCTCATCAGCGACAGAAAGCTCGCCGCAGGCTGCGGCGCGGCACCAGCATCAGAAAAGCAGACCGCCTGCTTCGGATAATAAACTACGGAGGCTATGCTCCGCATCGCGGATATATCGATTGGGGGTTCAGTGGAAGGACACTGCTCCATACAGGCAAATACATCAAATATCCTAAGAACAGCAACTGCCAGAGGTGGATCAAGAGAGAAACAAGCCTCCGGATTCGCAGATGCAGGGATGTTCCTGCAAAAGGCAACTATTACCGTCGGCTCTTCGATTATTGGTGGACACTGTATTGATGAGGTGAACTTGAATGGATAACAAAGATAAAATGCAGCGGGAGCTTATGAGTAAACTTGCTGAGTTGGAGAGCAAACACAAAAGACGTCTTCCCCCGGATGATATACATCTTCGCCTCCGCAGAGATATGGATAAAGCTCAGAAGGATACTCCGGTTATTTCAAAAGAGCTTTTCTGCACAGCGATCCACCTGCTCAAAGAACAAGAATCCATCGATGACGAATTCGGTCGAGCGTTACAGAAAGTCGGCAACGGTCATTTCGCATACGGGACAGAGAACAAATATCGGAAAGCTCTTCTGATGGTTCTCAAGGACGCCATCAATGATCAGTATGACTACATCGATTGGTGGCTCTACGAAGGAGCTCCCGACTATAAGATCTGGAACGAAGATGAATCAATAGAATGGGATCTTACGGAGCCGGAGGCACTGTACGATTTCATCACAATAGAATGCAAATAAGGCTTTGCCAATGCAACCGTGTCGAGATCTGCAGGTCGCGGCTCGGAGAGGCGTATCAACAGCTAATTGACCACGAAATTGCGTGTGGGATAGTCAAACCCGTGGGTGCACAGAAAGCCAGGATAGGAGTCGGAGCGGCCTGGAGGAAAGGGGCGCCAAAGGCAAAGTTTTTATTTGAGTTGCGAGGTGCAGAATGCAGATTGACATTCATAGGGAGCAAAAAACAGTTTGTATCTGGTTGAGCCGGAAAGAATCTTCCGAATACAAAAACGAGAAGAGCCCCATCCTAACACCGTTGTTTGAAGGATACAGAAAGAGAGCGTACCATATTGCCGTATTCATGTCTGGCTCGGGGGATCTATATGACAGTATGCTTGGACTGCTCCTATATAACCGCCGTAAGATGGCAGAAAAGGAATTAGGTGTTCAATGGCCGAGGTCAAGAGGATAAATCAGCATTTTGTGTTGAACTTGTGGGAACCCGCTGCTCCTGCGTTTTGCTCTTTCGCCAAACCCTATGTGGGCAGCAGACATGATTTACTGAAGGTTGCAGTCAACATGAAAAACGCCGACCCACAGAGTGAGACGGCAAAAGCAATACAAGAGTATTTTGGCGGGAATCACGGGGCTACGCACAAGATTGCATATCAGGAAATCGCGATTCTTGCTCCCGTAAGAGTATTGGCTACATCAAAAATGACTCTCCCAGGTAGAACCTGGGAGCACTTGAACGTGTGGGATTGTCCCTACAAAATGAAGTTCGATGCCGCCGAAGTAAGCCAGATCATTATACGCTACGATGGAATGTACCGTCGCTGCATAAGAGCCAAACTCACTGACCTCTGCTATGAAGGCATTAAAGGCGAATGGAGGCCGGTTGGTTCTGTACTCTTCGGAAACGCAAGCGTCATAGAATTCAACTCGGACACCGGCTCCTTTGAAAATCTCCTATATGTACAGGAAGATGTTTCTGATACCAAGGAGCAATTGGAAACAAAACTCGACAACCCCGACGAAATCATTTTGGATAGAATCTGCGATGAAGTCTTTGGGGACGGATGAGTGATTGACTTCTGTGCCAGAAATACATAAAATTAAGAGAGAGGGAGTGCTCAATTATACGAACAGCTATGCGAGGCGAGCAAATATGATCTATACCCCCGATACAAAGAAAGCTATCAAGCTATGCTTTGAGGCACATAGGAATCAAACAGATAAATCTGGGCTGCCGTATGTCTTCCATCCTTTCCACGTGGCAGAGCAGATGCCAGACGAGGAAACAACGATTGTCGCACTGCTCCATGATGTGATCGAAGATACGGCCTACACCATTGACGATCTTCGAAAAATGGGGTTTTCGGAAGAAGTGCTTGATGCGCTTGACTTAATGACTCATGACAAGAACGTGCCTTATATGGAGTATGTGGCTAAAATCAGTGAAAACGAGATCGCTCGTACCGTAAAGTTGGCTGATCTCCGACACAACAGCGATCTGACTCGTCTGGATGAGATCGATGATAAAGCTCGCAATCGTATAGAGAAGTATAAGGCAGCCATCCGGCTCCTCTCAGAATCTAAGACCTCCTTCTGCCCGTATTATGATAAAGGCACCGATACCTGGCGGGTTGATTTTCCTGATCGTGACTCCGAGGAAGGCGATCTCCTGTATGTTGCAAGCGAATATGCTCGGACAGGTCTTTATTACCCATACAATGTAGCTGTCACTGCCGGAAAGGAATACAGCGGTCATGCGCATTCCTTCGAGGGAGTCATACAGGCTTTGCTGGATGATCCTGCTGGTTTTTCGATTGCTGGATTCGAGGAGTTCTATTCAAAACAGGAACAAGAGATGCTCCTGGATATACGAAATAAGCTGATGAATAATATCGGGGAGAAAGCCAGTACAGCAGCAAAGCCCGATTCCTCTGAGCTTCTTTGAGGTCAGTAATATTCTATCAGATTCCCTGAAAAATGAAATAAACCACGAGACATCATCTTGACTCCTGGTTTATGAAGGAGAAAATGCCCTCGATAACACAAAAAAGCAAAATATCTTTTTTGGTGCAACGTGCCATCTTGAGTGGATGTAACTGATTTCAGTTACATCCGCTTCTTTTTTACCTGAAAGTATTGACACGGGCATCATTCGTGAGTATACTATGATGATTTAGCGAAAAACGCTGAATGGGTGGCATGGGCGAAGAGGAGATTGTTATTATGTATCACTATATTGAAGATAAGGTATTTCTTAAAGATATGAAATACTTATGCTCCAATATCATCAACCAGCTTGTTCAGCTCATTAACAACGATTCCCTTATGGAAGTCAAAGCTCACCTTGTCGGCAGCGGTGCAAAAAATCTTATCACGCAAAATTCCAATGAACCGATTGATCTCGATTATAATTTGATGATAATTCATTCTGAAATCAACAGCGGTAGAGAAATCAAGGAATATATCCGCAAGCAGTTCAATGTAATTCTCAATAAAAACGGATGGAGTGACTGCATGGACTCAACTTCTGTATTGACAACAGAAAAGCGGCATTTTACCAAAGGCAACCACACCGAATTCAGCATTGATCTCGCCATAGTATTCAACGATCGTAATGGTTGGCATAGATTGATTCATGAGAAAACCGGTTTTACCGCTTGGGACAGGTATTACTGGAATTTAGTGCCCGATTCAAAGGATTTGCTTGATAAAGTTACAGACATCAAAGGCAAACATCTTTGGAACGAAGTAATTGATGAATATCGTGAAAAGAAAAACCTGTATCTCTGCCGCCAAGATTATAATCATCCGTCGTTTAATGTTTATGTCGAAACCGTAAATCAAGTTTTTAATAAATACTTCGATTGAATACCCTTATCCTCGGAGCAGGTTTACGCCTGCTCCGTTTCTTCCTCAAAAAAATCTTCAAAAAGACCTTATGACATTTTTCGCGGTCAGAATTACTAAGCACAGCGAGCTGGACGGCAACTATCGCATGCTGTTGCGGGAAAGTTCTCTTTATGCTACGACTTCACCTTTTACTCACAGGAGGGGAACGACGGCTTCGGCAGCGACATCGGCTGGACGTGTCCCTCCGGCTCCCAGCTGACGCAGGAGGTATGGGCGTGGCAGGGTCATACGGATAAGCCCGCTCTGGCCACTCTGGAGCTGCACGCCAACAGCAGTCAGGAGGACTATTGGGGCGCGGCGACCTTCACCTGGTGGTACGAAAGTGACTTCGTCACACCGGAGGAGGTCTATGAAGGCGAATGGGGGCTGACCGCCAACGGGGAATACTCCGGCGTACTGATGCTGGATATGACCCGCACCGGCGGCAAGAGATACACGCCCGGCGAGACGGAACGGATCATCCACGATGGCTTCATCGTGCAGGTTCCCATGGCCTTCGAGGACTACACCTATCTGTCCGTCGACAAGGGACAGCACGGTTCCTATCTGCCCATTCAGTTGGAGCCGGACACGGTGATCTACTTCTATCCCTGGTAGGGCATATAAGCGGCAAAGCGATCTGGCGGCGGGCAGTATCTGTCCGCCGCCCCTTGTATCCTGAAAACCACTCACTGGGCGAGTGGTTTTCGGGATACAAAAAGAGAAGGCCCGTACGGGCCTTCCCTTGCTTTTCATTGATCGGTACGTGGGCAGGCTGCTGCCCGCGGGACGGTCATTTGCGTTTGGCGGAGTCCACCACCACCGCCTGGGCGGCGGCCAGCTTCAGGTCGTGGCGCAGCCGCAGGGGCGGCAGCTGCTGGCGCAGCAGCTCCACGGACAGGCCGTACTGCTTGGACAGCTCGGCATACTTGGCGTTCACGTCGGCCTCGGAAATGTCGATTCCCTCACGGTGGGCGATCTCGGTCATGGCCAGCTCATAGCGCGCCGCCGCGGCGGCCTGCTCGCGGGCGTGGTCACGCAGCTGCTCCATCGTGGTGTTCCCCATCTCCAGGTACTGCTCCAGGGACACGCCCTGGGCCTGTAAATGGCCGCGCAGCTCGTTGATCAGCCCGTCCAGCTGGTTCTCCACCATGGCGGCGGGAATGGTAACGGTCATGGCCTCCGTCACCTGGCGGATCAGGTCATTGGCGAACTGCTCCGCCGCCTGCGCCTGTTTTTTCTGCACCGCCGTCTCCATGACGGCCCGGCGCAGGGCGGAGACATCGGCAAAGCCCTGCCGGCGGGCGAAATCATCGTCCCACTCCGGCATGGCCCGCCGGGTGATCTGGTGGACCTTGATATGGAACACCGCGTCCTTGCCGGCCAGCTCCGGGACGTACTCCGTGGGGAAGGTGACCTTTACGTCGCGCTCCTCGCCCACGGCGGCGCCGGCCACCTGCTCCTCAAAGCCGGGAATGAAGTAGCCGCTGCCCAGCAGCAGGGGATACTGCTCGCCCTTGCCGCCCTCAAAGGGCACGCCGTCCACAAAGCCCTCGAAGTCCAGCGTCACCTCGTCGCCCATGGCGGCTCTTTCCGGATGCTGCACATCGGGGTTGGCCCGGGCGTACTCGTCCAGAGCGGCCTCGGTATCGTCATTGCTCAGCTCCACCTGGGGATAGACGGCGGACAGGCCCTTGTACTGGCCCAGCTCCACCTCCGGGTACAGATCGATAACGGCGGCGAAGGTATAGCCGTCGGGGCCGATAGTCTCCACCGACAGGGTGGGGGTCCCGGCGATCTGGATATCGCTCTGGCTGATGGCCTCCACCAGCGCCTGGGGATAGGTGTCGTTGACGGCCTCCTGGTACAAAAACTCGGGGCCGTAGGCCTGTTCCAGGTTTTCACGGGTAGGCTCGCCGGCCACGGGGCAGACGGACTTGACGCCCTGATAGCATCTGGCCAGGGACGCCTGCCAGGTGTCCTTGTCCACGGCGATAGTCAGGCGCACCTGGCGCTGTTCGGGAAGCTCCTCCCGCTTGATGATCTGCATGGCAGTTCCTCCTGTGTCTGTATTGGAGACAGTATACTATACGCCGCCCCGGTTTGTCCAGTCCGTTCAACACCTGCGGCGGTTTGTCTGAGTTGTAAAAATTCTGTGATATTTGCGGGGCGGGGGTTGCCTTTTCCGGGGCGGTTCTGGTACAATACGGGATACGAAATCATCAAGTCTGTCGGAGGGATCGTATGCAGGCGATCAAGCAATTCTTCAAGACCCATCCCCACGCCTGGTGGGGCGCGTATCTGCCGGTCTATCTGGCGATGTTTTTTACCATCGAGCACTTTATTACCGATAACTACTGGGCCACACAGACGGTGCTGGACACCTATATCCCCTTCTGCGAGTGGTTCATCTTCCCCTATGTGTCCTGGAGCCCGCTGCTGGTGGTGCTGGGCATCTATCTGATCCTGAAGGACGCCGAGGGCTTCCGCCGGTATATGTGGTTCATCATGGTGACGTTCACAACGGCGGTGGTGTTCTGCATTCTGGTGCCCAACGGGCAGGATCTGCGTCCGGCGGTGATGGCGCACCACAATGCCGCCACCTGGCTGGTGGAGTACACCTATTCCATCGACACCAACACCAACGTCTTCCCCAGCATGCATATTCTGGGCTGCATGGCGGCTGTGGCGGCGGTGTGGCACACGCCGGGACTGCGGAAGCCCGGCTGGCGCTGGGGCGTAACGCTGTACGCTATCCTCATCATGGCGGCCACCGTGTTCGTCAAGCAGCACGCGGCCATCGATGTGCTGGCCGGACTGCTGACCGGCGCCATCGCCTATGTGTTCGTGTATGTCATCGTTGGCCGGCGCCGCGACAGGCGGCTGGGCCGGGATTGCTGAAAAAGCGCCCTGCGGGGCGCTTTTTTGCGGCCTTTTTTGCGGCGGTGTAGGACTACAATACATCTTGGACAAGTGAATAAAAAGATATGAGGGACATGGTCTCAAGGGTTATAGTTAAGTTACCACACCAAACCAGCCCGAAAGGAGACCATATCCCTCATGAGAAAAAGTATAACACAAGACATGGCCTATCGGCAATCCCTAATGAAGTACACAGAGAAATACGGCGTGAGCCGCGCCAGCCGGAAGTACAACAAGAGCCGGTCGTATATCTATTTCTGGAAGCAGCGCTGGGATGGAAGTGTGGCATCCCTGGCCTGCCATGCCGCCGCTGCACCGCCTCATCCATGGCGCAGGGTCTGAAGCACTACGCCTGACGCGGCGCACCCCTTCGGCAGACTCCCCCGGCAATATGCCGGGGGATCTGTCCGTTCAGGGCTTTCTGGTTTCCTTCTTCAGCAGGGACGCCGCCGTGATGATGGTCAGTACCGACTCTGTCACCATGCCGGAATACGACCGTACCGCAATGACATACACCAGCCACGACAGGCCGCTGGCAATGCCCGCCACCTGTATCACCCACCGCCTGGACTGGAAGAACGGCAGTAACGCCGCCAACGATGCCACGATGGGCAGTACCGTCACTGGCGTCTCATAGGTCACCACGGCAATCAGCAGAAATACTGCCACGATGGGTATCGCGGTGACCAGTTTACTCCAGTTGAATTTCTCCTGCAATAGGAAAAGCAGCAGCACGACAATCTGGAAAAAGCTGCACAGTGCGCCGGAGCATGCGTGGAGCAGTGTGTAGTGGATGGCGAAGATCAGGTTGGCCACCACCTGCCACAGCAAGATGGTACGCTTGTCATTCTGCCAATAGCTGAGACCCATGGCGATCAGTGCGCCGAACCCGATGAGTTGGTAAAATATGTTCATCCGTCGTTCCTCCTAATAAAAAACGCCGCACACCCTGTCGGATGCGTGGCGAAAAATGGAAGCGATGCTCCAGAAAAATCCACACTTATTTTGGAGTTTTATTATACCATGGGACAGCCGCATTTGTCAATTGCGGCAAAGGACAACCTCCAAAAGCCTTCGGCGGTCTTTTTCCGCTGAAAACTTGACAAGTCACATGGCGGCGGGTAAAATGTGAAGTTGGCACACACCCTATATACTAACAAAGGAATGGTATAAAGCTATGGCTAAGGATCAGAGAAATGTAGAGGCGATCACCCCCATGGAGGAGGATTTCGCCAAGTGGTATACGGATATCTGCCTGAAGGCGGAGCTGGTGGACTACGCCAGCGTCAAGGGCTTTCTGATCCTTCGACCTTACGGCTATGCCATTTGGGAGAATATCCAGAAGTACATGGACGCGGAGTTCAAGAAGACCGGCCACGTGAACGTGGCCATGCCGGTGCTGATCCCCGAGAGCCTGCTGAAGAAGGAGGGTGAGCTGGTGGCCGGCTTCGCCCCGGAGGTGGCCTGGGTCACCCATGGCGGCAGCGAACAGCTGGAGGAGCGTCTGGCCTTCCGCCCCACGTCCGAGACTATGTTCTGCGACCACTGGAGCCACGTGCTGCACAGCTACCGTGAGCTGCCCATGCTGTACAACCAGTGGTGCTCCGTCATCCGCTGGGAGAAGACCACCCGCCCGTTCCTGCGGAGCCGCGAGTTCTGGTGGCAGGAGGGCCACACCATCCACGAGACGGCCGCCGAGGCCGAGGCCGAGACGGAGCAGCAGCTGAACTGCTACGCCGACGTGTGCAAAAACGCGCTGGCCATGCCCGTGGTGAAGGGCCGCAAGACCGACAAGGAGAAATTCGCCGGTGCCGAGGCCACCTATACCATCGAGTGCATGATGAAGGACCACAAGGCCCTGCAGTCCGGCACCAGCCACTTCTTCGGCGACAAATTCTCCCGCGCCTATGACGTGACCTTCACCGGCCGGGACAATACCCTGCAATATCCCTTCCAGACCAGCTGGGGCGCGTCTACCCGCCTGATCGGCGCCATCATTATGACCCACAGCGACAACCACGGTCTGGTGCTGCCCCCGGTGATCGCTCCCACCCAGGTGGTGGTGATCCCCATCGCCCAGCACAAGGAGGGCGTGCTGGAGGCCGCCGCCGGTCTGCGCGACCGCCTGACCGCCGCCGGTATCCGCGTCAGCATGGACGACAGCGACCAGTCCGCCGGCTGGAAGTTCGCCCAGTACGAGATGAAGGGCGTGCCCCTGCGTGTGGAGATCGGCCCCAAGGACATGGAGAAGGGCCAGTGCTGCATCGCCCGCCGCGACACCGGCGAAAAGACCTTCGTCCCCCTGACGGAGCTGGAGAGCGCCGTGCAGCAGCTGCTGCAGGACGTCCACGACAACCTGTACGCCATGGCGGAGAAGAACCTGGAGGACAACACCTTCGATATGACCTCCTGGGAGGAGGTCAAGGAGATGGCCCAGGGTAAGGGCGGCTTCGCCCGCACCAAGTGGTGCGGCAGCCTGGAGTGCGAGCTGGCCATGAAGGAGAAGGCCGGCGTGTCCAGCCGCTGTATGCCGCTGAAGCAGTCCGGCACCACCGGCAAGTGCGTGGTGTGCGGCAAGGAATGCACCACCGACATCTACTGGGGCGTGGCGTACTAAGAAGAATCAAAAAAGAACAGTCCGTGAAGGACTGTTCTTTTTTTGCTATGCTTTCTCCCAGTCCGCGGTGAGGGTGACAGAGACGGTGGTACGCCAGTCCGTTTCGCCGTCGGCGGTTTTGGCAAAGAAGGCGGAGGCGGGCAGAAGGTCCACCCTCTCCCCTGCCGCGTTCAGCCAGCCGGCGAAGCGATAGCCGTCGCGCACCGGCTGCGGGTAGGCGCACAGGTACACGTTGCCGCCGGAGGCCATAGGCACCGCCGCGTCATAGGTAACGGCATTAACGCCGTCGTCCAGAGTCAGGGACCAGGGATAGCGGCTCTGCTCCGTCAGCCGCCAGGCGGCGCGGAGCACGATCGACCTCTCCCCTGTATCTCCGGGTCTGATGGACGCCGCAAAGTCCGCCGTCAGCGGGTCCGGCACCGTTGTCCAGACCTTTCCGCCGGCAGTGTCATACCGACCCGCCCAGCCCAGGAACGCATAGCTGCCATCGGACGGCGTCTCCGGCTGGGGCAGGGTCAGGGGCGTATCGGCCAGCGCGGCCATGTCCACGGTACCCTCGGCCAGGATCAGGGGCACGCCGCTGTCGTCGAAGGTATCGTTGTATATGGTATAGTGCAGAACACCGGCAAGGGGCACCGGCTCCGGTTCCGGCGGAACATACGGCTCCTGCTGGACCGGCGGGGTGTCCGGCGTTGCGGGGACGGGATCCTCCGCTGTGCCGCCGCCGGTGACGGCCACCGCCGTCATGGCCGACAGGCCCACCAGCATAATGGCGATCTTTTTCCACTTGGCGGTCTTCTTTTTCAGCGCGGCGGCACTTTCCGCGGCGGAGGCCTCGCCGGGAAGGACGGTGTCCGGCGGCAGGACCTCCGGCGGGAGGGCAGCGCACTCCGGTGGAGGGGCGGCGTGCTCCTGCGCCAGGGTGAACTCCTTGTTCTTCTCTTCCATGGCTTATTTCATGTGTACGTCCATCTGAGGGAAGGGGCACTCCACACCCAGACGGCGGAAGCCCAGCAGCAGCTCACGGTTCAGGGCGCGGGCGCCGGCGTAGATGTTCTTCTCCGCCACCTTCACCCAGAAGCGCAGGACGATGCCGGAGGCGTCCAGCGTCTGGACGCCCAGGTACTGGGGCGTATCCAGCATCACGTCGCCCCGGGCGCGGAAAATCTCCTCCAGCAGGGTGGGCAGCTGCGCCTCCAGCTTCTCCAGGTCTGTCTCATAGGGGATGGAGATATCGCTGACAGACCAGGAGTTGTTATCGGAACGGTTGAGGATATTCTTCATCTCCGAGTTGTTGATGATCTTCACATTGCCGCCGCCGTCGGTGATGGAGGTGGTGCGGATTCCGATCTTGGTGACCACGCCCCGGAAACCGTTGACCTCCACGATGTCGCCCACGTTGTACTGGTTCTCCAGCAGCATGAAGGCACCGATGACCACGTCAGCGATGAGACTCTCGGCGCTGAAGCCGACCACCAGGGCCAGCACGCCGACGCTGGCGATGATGGTGCCCACGTTAACGCCCAGCAGGGACAGACTCTGGCAGACGATGATGATGCCGGCCACATATTTGACCAGGCTGCTCAGCAGCGACAGCACAGACCCGCCGCGGTGGGTGCGGGGCTTGATACCGTGCAGAATGAAGATGACCAGGTTGGACACCAGCAGCACCAGCAGGACCATGACAGCCAGCTTCAGCAGGGCGGTGAGCTTCAGAGAAAAAACAGCCTTCAGCTCCGTGAAGTCAACGATGTCGGTGAAATAGCCCAGGGCCACCACCGCCGCGAGAAGCAGCAGGTAGACAAGCATACGCACAGGCGACTTTTTTGTGCCATCGGATCTCATATCAAGTGACCTCCCCGTTTCATTTGTGTCAATGGTATCTTACCACAAAGTGACAGAAAGTGCAACGAAATACCGGCTGTGTCCACTGGCGGAAAGCGGAAATGCGCCGCAAAATGCGTGAAGAACGGCGGCGCGGTACCGGGAATGACCGGTGGACGGATTTTTTATAAAAGAGCTCTTGACAACGGCGCCGCAAGGTATTATAATCGGCGCTCTGAGAGGGATAATTGTCTATACTACACAAAAGGAGGGAGCGATTTCTGTGAAAACAGCACATAAAAGAAGGGAGCCCATCGACCTGACCCAGGGGCCGTGCTGGAAGGTGATCCTCCTGTTTTCTCTGCCGGTGATCCTGTCCTACCTTTTGCAGCAGGTGTACTCCATCAGCGACGCGGCCATCGTTGGTCAGACGCTGACCGCCGCCGAGGTGGCCGGCGTCAACGATACCAATTCTCTGGTGTTCATCTTTTTGCAGTTCGCCTTCGGCGTCAGCGCAGGCTTCTGCGTCATCACGTCCTACTATGTGGGCATGCACGACGAGCGCGGGGTGCGGCGCTCTCTGGCCACGCAGATCCTTCTGTCGGCGGCGCTGACGGTGGCACTGACGGCGCTGGCGCTGGTGCTGCTGGATCCCATGCTGGCGTGGATCAACGTGACGCCCGCCCACCACGAGGTGTACACCGCGGCGCACACCTACTGCGCCATCATCTTCGCCGGTATCGGCGCGCAGCTGTTTTACAACTTCATCTGCTCCTTCCTGCGCGCCATGGGCGATTCCGTGACACCGCTGCTGTTCCTGCTGTTCTCCACGGTGCTGAACGTGGGGCTGGATCTGGCGTTCATTCTGGTGTTCCGCTGGGGCGTGGCGGGCGCAGCCCTTGCCACGGTGCTGGCGCAGCTGGTCAGCACCATCGGCTGCTTTATCTACGCCTTTGTGCGCTATCCGGTGCTGCGCCTGCACCGGGAGGACTGGCGCATCACCCTCATGGACGTGAAGCGCCATCTGGCGCGCGGCATCCCCCTGGGCCTGCAGTTCTCCGTGCTGGCCATCGGTATCATCGTCATGCAGGGCGGCGTGGTGCAATTCGATATGCGGGACGGTGTGATGGTGTCCAACGCGGCGCAGAATGGCTTTGGCGCAGCCAACCGGCTGTTCAATCTGGTGGCCACGCCCATGAACGCGCTGGGCGGCGCCATGACCAGCTTCACGGCGCAGAATCTGGGCGCAGGTCAGTACGACCGCATTCGCCGGGGCACGCTGCAGGCGCTGGGCATGGTGTCCATTCTGGCGATTCTGGCGGCGGGCACGGGTCTGCTGCTGACAAGGGGCGACTTCTGCTACCATGTGTTCCTCAGCGCCGACAAGGTGACGCCGGACGCGGTGCGCTACGGCAACTCGCTGCTGTATGTGGACTTCTCCATGTACCTGTTTCTGGGCTTCGTCTTTGTGGTGCGCAACTGCGTGCAGGGCATCGGGCGCAGCGGCTTCGTGCTGGGCGCAGGCGCGGCAGAGCTGGTGGCGCGTATCACCGTGTGTCTGGTGCTGCCGGGGCTGTTTGCCGGTGGCGCCGTCAGCGCCGATGCACCGGCCATGGCCTTCTACGCCCTCTGCGCCGCCGACCCCATGGCGTGGATCGCGGCGGATACGGTGCTGTGCGTGCCCTTCTTCCGCAACATACTCAAGAAGAACTATGGCTACCTGCGCAGTGGCCGCGCATAAGAGCATAAGAACCTAAAAGGGAGCACCGCTGCGGCGGTGCTCCCTTTTTTGATGGCCGCGGATCGGGACGCCGCGGGACGCCGTTCCCTGCGCAGGCAGTCTTCGGGCGTTTCTCTTGAAGAAACTTTCACGTTTTAAATCTATCGGTTTGTGCTGTAAATAACGTTAAAAACCAGGCAATTTACGATAATTTCCTCTTATGAAAACAATCTTTTTTCTTATGTTGACTTTTGATGGATTTTGTGTCATTCTTTTGTTTAACTTATAATTTCCAAGCGCCGCGCGGACACGCCTCCGCGCAGTGCAGACGGAAGGAGTGACCCCCTTGAGCAGACTCGACATCAAGAACCCAAGCCGCGCCCAGACGGTGGTGGACAATCTCTACCGCGACGTGGAGCGCCGCATCGCCGCCAGTCCTCCGGGCCTCTGTCCGGTGGATATGTCCCTGTCGTTTTTGCAGCTGTGCCACGCCCAGTCCTGCGGCAAGTGCGTGCCCTGCCGTATCGGTCTGGGGCAGCTGAGCAAGCTCATCGCCACCGTGCTGGACGGCACCGCCGACATGGGCACCCTGGCCATTATCGAGAAAACGGCGCGGACCGTGGTGAACACTGCCGACTGCGCCATCGGGCGCGACGCCGCCCGACTGGTGCTGGACGGGCTGGAGGGCTTCCGGGATGACTACGAGGAACACATCCTGCACCACCGCTGTCTGGCGGGCTTGCAGCTGCCGGTGCCCTGCGTGGCCCTGTGTCCCGCCGGTGTGGACGTACCCGGCTATATGGCCCTGATAGGCGAGGGACGCTGCGCCGATGCGGTGCGGCTGATCCGTAAGGACAATCCCTTCCCCGTGGCCTGTGCTTACATCTGCGAGCACCCCTGCGAGGCGCGGTGCCGCCGGAACATGATCGACGATGCCATCAACATCCGCGGGCTGAAGCGCTACGCCGTGGACACTGCCGGAGACGTGCCCCAGCCCCCCTGCGCGCCGCCCACCGGCAAGAAGGTGGCCATTATCGGCGGCGGGCCCAGCGGCCTGAGCTGCGCCTATTACCTGGCCCTGATGGGTCACAAGGTGACGGTATTCGAGGAACGGGAGAAGCTGGGCGGTATGCTGCGCTACGGCATCCCCAACTACCGCTTCCCCCGGCACCTGCTGGACGCGGAGATCGCCTCCATCCTCTCTTTGGGCATTGAGGCACACACCGGCGTGACCGTGGGCACCCAGCTGTGGATAGAGGACCTGCTGAAGGAGTATGACTGCCTGTACATCGCCATCGGCGCTCATCAGGACAAGAAAGTGGGCATCCCCGGCGAGGACAGCAAGAACGTGATGTCCGCGGTGGAGATGCTGCGCTCCATCGGTAATGACGTGATGCCGGACTTCACCGGCAAGCGGGTGGTGGTCATCGGCGGCGGCAACGTGGCTATGGACGTGACCCGCAGCTCCATCCGCCTGGGGGCGGAGAAGGTGACGTGCGTGTACCGCCGCCGCATTGAGGATATGACCGCTCTGCCGGATGAGGTGACGGGCGCTATGGCCGAGGGTGCGGAGATCGCCGCCCTGATGGCCCCCTCCCACATCGAGGCCGACGAGAACGGCAATGCCGCCGCGCTGTGGGTGCAGCCCCAGATCATCGGCGAGGCGGACAAGTCCGGGCGGCCCCGGCCCAACAAGGCCGACCTGCCGGAGGTACGCATCCCGGCGGATATCATCGTGGTGGCCATCGGCCAGGGCATCGAGATCCAGGGCTTCGAGCAGGCGGGCGTACCCATCAAGCGCGGCACGTTCGTAGCGGGACTGTCCGGTCAGGTGGGCGACATGGATAACGTATTTGCCGGCGGCGACTGCGTCACCGGACCCGCCAGCGCCATCCGCGCCATTGCCGCCGGCAAGGTGGCGGCGGCCAACATCGACGAGCACCTGGGCTTCCAGCATGAGATCAAGGTGGAGCTGGACATCCCGGCACCGCGGCTGAACAACCGCGCACCCCACGGACGCATCAACACCACGGAACGCGAGGCCTGCGAGCGCCGGTGCGACTTTGAGGATATCGAGTGCGGGCTCACTGAGGAGGGCGCGCGGACCGAGGCGTCCCGCTGCCTGCGGTGCGACCACTACGGCTACGGCATTTTCCGGGGAGGGAGGAACGAAAAATGGTAACTCTGACCATCGACGGGCGGACCGTATCGGTGCCAGAAGGCACCACCATTCTGGAGGCGGCCCAGACCCTGCGGATCAGCATCCCCACCCTGTGCTATCTGAAGGACATCAACGAGATCGGCGCGTGCCGCATCTGCATGGTGGAGGTGGAGGGCTATGCACGGCTGGTGCCCTCCTGCGACAGCGCTGTCAGCGAGGGCATGGTGGTGTACACCAGCTCACCCCGTGTCCGCGAGGCCCGGCGAGTCAATCTGCGGCTGCTGCTGAGCCAGCATGAGACGAAGTGCACCAAGTGCACCCGCAGCGGCAACTGCAAGCTCCAGCAGCTGACCAACGACTATAACCTGCTGGGCGACCACTATATCGACGACCTGAAGAACATCCCCACGGACTACTCCAATCCGGTGGTGCGTATCGAAAACCGCTGCGTGAAGTGTATGCGGTGCATCCAGGTATGCGAAAAGATCCAGGGCATGGGCATCTGGGACCTGATGGGCACCGGCACTCGCACCACCGTGGGTGTGGCCCACACCAGGACCCTGGGCGAGAGCGACTGCACCTTCTGTGGCCAGTGCATCACCCACTGTCCCGTGGGCGGTCTGCAGGAGCACGACGACACCGGCAAGGTGTTCGACGCGCTGGCGAACAAGGACCGGATCACCGTGGTGCAGGTCGCACCGGCGGTGCGGGCGGCCTGGGCAGAGTTTTATCATCTGGACCCCAAGTTTGCCACGGCGGAGCGCATGGTGACGGCGCTGAAGACCATGGGCTTCGACTATGTATTCGACACAGACTTCGCCGCCGACCTGACCATCATGGAGGAGGGCAGTGAGTTCATCGAGCGCTTTACCCACCGGAACAAATATCACTGGCCCATGTTCACCAGCTGCTGTCCCGGCTGGGTGCGGTTCCTGAAGGGACAATTCCCGTCATATACGGAAAACCTGTCCACCGCCAAGAGCCCCCAGCAGATGTTCGGTGCCGTCGCCAAGAGCTACTTTGCCCAGAAGATCGGCGTGGACCCCAAGAAGCTGTTTGTGGTGTCCATCATGCCCTGCACCGCCAAGAAGGCGGAGTGTGCGCTGCCCACCATGAAGGACGAGCAGGGCGACCAGGACGTGGATGTGGTGCTGACCACCCGCGAGATCGTGCGGATGCTGCGGGGCGAACAGATCAATCCCGCGGTGCTGCCAGAAACACCCTTTGACAGTCCGCTGGGCACCGGCACCGGCGCGGCGGTGGTCTTCGGCGCCACCGGCGGCGTGATGGACGCGGCTCTGCGGAGCGCGTACTATCTCATTACCGGCAAGGAACCGAAGCCGGACGCCTTCTCCGCCGTGCGCGGTATGGACAGCTGGAAGGAGGCCGTATTCACCATCCCCGGCGCGGGCAACGTCCGCGTGGCAGTGGTCAGCGGACTGGGCAACACCCGTAAGCTGATGCACGCCATCGACGAGGGCGATGTGGATTACGACTTCGTTGAGGTGATGGCTTGTCCCGGCGGGTGCGCCGGCGGCGGCGGGCAGCCCATACACGACGGGCAGGAGCTGGCGGCATATCGCGGCGATATCCTGTGGAGCATCGACAAGAGTGCCAAGGTGCGGTTCTCCCACCGGAACAAGGACGTGCAGGCGCTGTACCGGGAATTCCTGAAAGCTCCGCTGAGCGAAAAGTCTCACCATCTGCTGCACACCGACCACAACGGCTGGAAGATGCCCAACGAAAAGTAAAAGGAAGGCCCTCGCGGGCCTTCCTTTTTATGAAGCGCTTGCAAAAGAGGACCGCCGGCGGCGGTCTTCTTTTTTCTGTATTTTACTCGCCCATGGGCGCGCCGCAGTGGGGGCAGAACTTGCTGTCGCTGGCGGCGCCGCAGACGGGGCAGACCTTGAAGGTCACCTCAGACTCGTCCACCGCCGGCTCGTCCTTCCGGGGCTTGCTGGCCTCCAGCTGGGCGATACGCTCCTTGCTGGCGTTGACGGCAGCCACCACGTCCTTGACGGCGTCGGGGACGTCGCTCTGGTGCTCCGCCACGAACCACTCGCCGATGGCGCGGTAGTTCTTCTCCAGCTCGCGCTGCTCGTTCATAATAGCCATATTGGTCTTGGCGGTGTCACTGAGGGTCTGGGCCTTGTCCGCGGCCACTTCGGCCAGGTCCTTGGCCTTGTCCACAGCGATGCCGGCGTACTCCTGCGCCTTCTTGCTGATGTCATTGAGAATACCCATAGATAATAGCTCCTTTCCATATCTCCCGGCTCTCCCCCCGCGTACACACGCGGGACAGTGCACGGCATATATTCCTGTTGACGCCAGTATAGCGCGTTTTTTCAGCGGTTGCAAGCGCTATATGGCGAAATTTACACACTGTTTACTTAATGCTCTATCCAGTCAGCGGCCCGGGAAACAGCCCGTTTCCACAGACGGTAATAGGCGTCGCAGTCCGCCTGCGGGCGCTCCGGCAGGAACATCCTCTGGCTGCGGCGCAGGTCGGCGATCTCGTCCATATCCCGCCAGAATCCGCAGCTCAGCCCCGCCAGCGCCGCCGCGCCGAAGGCGGTGGTCTCCACCATCTCCGGCCGATCCACAGGGATACGCAGCAGATCTGCCTGCATTTGCAGCAGCACATCAGAAACGCTGGCCCCGCCGTCCGCCCGCAGAAGGGCAATATCGCAGCCGGCATCCTGGCGCATGGCCAGCATCAGGTCTGTGACCTGGGCAGCGATACAGCTGAGCACCGCCCGGGCGATGTGCGCCCGTCCTGTGCCCCGGGTGACGCCCAGAATAGCGCCCCGGGCGTACATATCCCAGTAAGGCGCACCCAGGCCCGTGAAGGCCGGTACCACCACCACGCCGCCGCTGTCCGGCACTGTGGCGGCCAGCACGTCGATCTCCGGCGCCGAGGAAATGATACCCAGCTCATCCCGCAGCCACTGGATGGTGCTGCCGGCGTTGAACACACTGCCTTCCAGGGCATAGGTGGTCTTTCCGTCCACCTGCCAAGCCACAGAGGTCAGCAATCCGGCGCGGGAGCGCACAGGCTTTTCGCCCACGTTCATCAGGGTGAAGCAGCCGGTGCCGTAGGTGTTCTTGGCTTCGCCGGGAGCGAAGCAGGTCTGGCCGAACAGGGCGGACTGCTGATCGCCCGCCGCGCCGCAGACCGGGACGCCCGCCAGGGACTCCAGCCCCGGGATACTGGGCTGCACCGTGCCGTAGACGGCGCTGTTGGGCACGGGCTGCGGCAGCATGGCCGTAGGGACCCCCAGAATGCCGCACAGCTCCTCATCCCAGGCCAGGCGGTGGATATCAAAAAGCATGGTGCGGCTGGCGTTGGCGTAGTCGGTGACATGCCGGCCGGTGAGCTTCCAGATCAACCAGCTCTCCACGGTACCGAACAGCACCTCGCCCCGTTCGGCCCGGCGGCGGACGCCGGGCACATTGTCCAGTATCCAGCGGATCTTGCTGCCAGAGAAGTAGGCGTCGATCAGCAGCCCCGTGGCCGAGCGGATGCGCTCCTCCAGCCCCCGGCGCTTCAGCTCCTCGCACAGCTCCGCCGTCCGGCGGCACTGCCAGACGATGGCGTTGTACACCGGTTCACCGGTGGCCTTATCCCAGAGGATCGTCGTCTCCCGCTGGTTGGTGACGCCGATGCCTGCCACGCTGCCCTCCGGCAGCCGGGCGATGACCTCCGCCGCGGCGCGGCGCTGGGTGTCCCATATCTCCAGGGGGTCGTGCTCCACCCACCCCGCCTGGGGATAGTGCTGGGGCAGGGACTGCTGGCTTAGGGCGGCGATATTCCCCGACCGGTCAAAGGCGATGGCGCGGGAGCTGGTGGTGCCCTGATCCAGCGCCAATATGTACTGCGACATGGCGAACCCTCTTTTCATTTCCGGATTTTTGTGGTACACTGTATGATGATAAGAATTATACCATGAAAGGAGCGGATACACCATGACAAATTTGAGTGAATTCACGTTTCTGTCCAGCGACGGCAAGACCCAGCTCCACGGGATGCTGTGGGAGCCGGAGGGCGTGGCCGTCCGCGCTGTACTGCAGATCTGTCACGGCGTGGCCGAGCACATCGCCCGGTACGACGGCTTTGCCCGGGCGCTGAACGAGCAGGGCATCGTTGTGGCCGGACACGACCATCTGGGCCACGGCAAGTCGCTGCCGGAGGGCGGCACCCCCGTCTATTTCGGCGAAGGCAACACCTGGAACACGGTGGTGGACGATATCTATATCCTGCACCAGCGGCTGAAGCAGCGCTATCCGGACGCACCGCTGTGCATCATGGGCCACAGCATGGGCTCCTTCCTGACCCGGACATACCTGATCCGCTATCCCGGCACGGTGAAGGCGGCGGTCATCATGGGCACCGGCTGGCAGCCCCAGGCAGCCATCACCGGCGGGCTGGCGCTGGCCAATGCCATCGCCGCCGTCAGCGGCGAGAACGCCACCAGCGAGCTGGTGACGGAGCTGGCCTTCGGCAGCTACAACAAGCTGTTCGCCCCCAACCGCACGAAGGTGGACTGGCTCTCCGCCGACGAGAGCAACGTGGACGACTACATCGCCGACCCCCTCTGCGGCGCGGACGCCACGGTGGGCCTGTTCCGCCAGATGCTGCACGGCATACGCTTCAACCAGCGGCAGAGCCATCTGCGGCAGATGGACAGGGAAATGCCGGTGCTGTTCGTAGCTGGCGACAAGGACCCGGTGGGCAGTTGCGGCAAGGGCGTGCGCCAGACCTATGACGCCTTCCGGGCTGCCGGTATGCGGGACTGCACGCTGAAGCTGTATCCGGGCCTGCGGCATGAGATACTCAACGAAAAGGCATACACTACGGATATTACGAAGAACATTGAAGCGTGGCTGCTGTCCAGATTGGAAAAGTAAGCCCGTTCGCGGAGAGATAAAGGAGAAACGACTATGACCGAGTGGGAAGCCCTGCGGCAGGAATGTCTGCGCTGTCACGCCTGTACACTGGCGGAAACGCGCACCAACGTGGTCTTCGGCGTAGGCCGGGAGGATGCGGAGATCATGATCATCGGCGAAGCCCCCGGCGCTAACGAGGACAAGCAGGGCGAGCCCTTCGTGGGCCGGGGCGGCAAGCTGCTGGACGATATGCTGAAGATGATCGGGCTGGACCGCAGCCGCCTGTATATCACCAACTCCGTTAAGTGCCGCCCGCCGGAGAACCGGGATCCCATGAATACGGAGAAGGACGCCTGCAAGGGCTACCTCCAGCGGCAGCGGGCATTGATGCAGCCCAAGATCATCGTGTGTCTGGGCCGCGTCAGCGCCATGGAGATCATCCGCCCGGACTTTAAGATCAGCCAGGAGCACGGCCAGTTCTTCGAGAAGGACGGCTGCCTGATGATGGCGCTGTATCACCCCGCCGCCCTGCTGCGGGACCCCCGGAAAAAGCCGGAGACCTTCGAGGATCTGAAACGCCTGCAGGCCAAGATCAAGGAGGTCTGCACCCGCACGGAGCTGGATTTTTGAGACATGAGGCAAAGGAAAAGAGCGCCCTGCGGGCGCTCTTTTTTATTTACTCTCCCCCTGTTTTGTCCAAGTCAGGGGCATGCGGAGCAGCTCCTGCTCCTGTTCCGTCAGCTGGCTGCTGAGCTCGCCCTGCGCGTCGGTCCAGGTCATGGTCCCATCGGAGAGGGTATAGCTCAGACAGTCCGCCGTCTCGGTCAGGTCGGCGGCGGTATCCGCCAGGTACAGCTGTCCGCTCTCCGCCCTGCAATAGCCGGTGATCGCGGCGCTGCGGCCGGTGAGCAGGGAGAGCAGCTCCTCCTCGTCCACCCCGGCGAAAATGGCCGCCACCATATCGTCCATGGTGATGCCGGCCTTCTCCATGGCCGCGTCGTATTCCTCACGGGAGAGGCCCTGCTCCTCCGCGGCGGCATAGACGCTCTCCACCGCCGCCGGGTGCAGCGCCGCGGCATAGGCATCCAGCGCCGTGCGGACGGCGTCGCTGTCGTAGCGGAGGGTATAGGCGCCGTCCTCGGTCACGGTGAGGACCAGATCGGAAG
>OBDM01000140.1_pt1 | contig 40771 bp, 47 predicted proteins | sample 1518281 | NCBI WGS metagenome assembly OBDM01 (sample SAMN01760942, study PRJEB22395) | human gut metagenome | reverse complement strand
CCCTTCACATAGAAGCATCCGCAGAATGTTCCGCCGGGTCTCAAGACCCGGAAAACCTCCCGGAAGCACCGCGGCAGATCAGGCCAGAAATAGACGGTCTCAAAGGCTGTAATGGTGTCAAACCAGTCGTCCGCAAACACCATATCCGCCACACTGCCTTGCAGAACAGCGCAGCGACCCTCCGCAATGGCGGCTTCGTTGACCTTTTTGGATTTCTCCACGCTGACGGGCGAATAGTCGATGCCCTTGACGACGCCCTGCGGGCATTTTTTCAGCAGCCTTTTCATGTTCGCCCCTCCGCCGCAGCCGCAGTCCAGCACCTTGGCGTCCAGAGTAAGCTTCAAAAAGCGAAGTCCCCACCGTGCCACAGGACTGTGCCCCAGATTCATCATAGCGACCATGATTTTCCCGCCAAGCCCCACAGGCTTTCTGGTGTTCTCAAAAAATGACATCTTATCATACCTCCGATTTCACACATTCCGCATAGGTCAGCGGGAAGGACGCCTTCAGCACAGCGCTTTTCCGCACCGTCCAGCCGTTCCGCCGCAGGAAGCACAGGTACTCCTCACTCGTCCACCTGCTGTGAAGAGGGAAGCCTGCCAGCTTCATGAAAAATGCCCTGACCTTGCCGGAAAACGAGTTTCCGGCGTGGGTGAAGGTCGGCGCGATGAGCGTGCCGTCGTCTTTCAGTACCCGTTTTATCTCTTGCAGGGCTTTTTCCGGCTGCGGCACGATGTGCAGGGCGTTGGACACGATCACCACATCAAAGGACTCATCCGCATAGGGCAGGCGGAACATATCCTGCGCGGAAAAATGCAGCTTCGCCGAGTGATTGTCCCGTTTCGCTTCTGCGATCATTTCCGCGGAGGCGTCCGTCGCCTCAACAAGAGCCGCCGCGTTCACGATGTGCTTGGCGATCAGCCCCGTGCCGGTGGCCAGCTCCAGCACCGTCTTGTGCCGCACGACTGGCTGGATCATCTCATACATCATTTCGTATGCCGCTCCGTCTTTTCGCATGAAGCGGTCATATAGGCCGGCATTCCTGTCCCAGAAGGTCTTTCGTTCTTTCATAGCCGTCGCCCTTATCTCTTCTTTATTTTTTGCCGCATTGTGCCTCTCGGAAAGGATTCAAAGTGCCGCTAAATTTTCCCGTGCGGGCATCTGTCCCGCCGCTGCCGGGCGTATTCCAGCAGGGCGGCACACGCCGGGCAAAGCGCTTCACCCCTTCCCCCATGCACGTCCCGGCAATACCGGCGCACCATGAGGGTAACGGTTTCGATCTCCTTTTCCTTGTTCAAGCTCCGATTTCCTTTCTGTTTTATATGCAGTTAGTCTCCTCTAACTGTCTGGCAGAAGAAAAGGCAGGCCACCTGTATGCGGTCTGCCTTTTGTCTGATGCGAAGGCCAGCAGCCGTGCTCGGCTTACAGCACCAGCGAGGGCGCGGTGTAGACCCGTGCCTTCAGCTCGCTGTTGAGCATATACAGCCCCTTGCTGTCACCGCCGAACAGCTCCATCTTAGTGATGAGGTCGGCGGCATTCTTCTCCTCCTCGCCCTGCTCCTTGATGAACCAGTCCAACATCTGCATGGCGCGGAAGTCCTTGGCCTCGTATGCGGCGGCGTAGATGGCGTCGATGCTGGCGGTGACCAGCTTCTCATGCTCCAGCGCCTTTTTCAGCGGGGTCATGTGATCGCCTCGTTCCCACTCCGGCCTTGCGATGGCCGCAAAGGTAACGCACTCGCCGTTATTCTGCAAATACTGATAAAACAGCATGGCGTGATCCCGCTCCTCCTGCGCCTGCACCCGGTACCAGTTCTCAAAGCCGTCCAGTCCCACGGCGGCGTAGTAGTTGGCAAAGTCCAGGTACAAATAAGCGGAGTAGAACTCCTTATTGATCTGCTCGTTGAGCAGCTTAGATACGTTAGCGTTCATGATACTTCTCCTCCATAATGTTGTCTTTTTCCTGCTCCCGGCAAGCAGGGCAGATATACCGGATCCTAAGGTCGTAGGAGAGGATCTCCTGCCCCAGTGCCTCCCGGATCCGCTCTTGCATATCCGGCAGCCGAACGTCTGCGATTTTCCCGCACCGGCTGCAAATCAGGTGATCGTGCCGTTCCGTCCGGTCGTACCGGTCCGGCGAACCCGGCTCGGTGATGCGGAGCAAAAGCCCCTCCTCCGCCAAACCGTTCAGGTGCTTATATACCGTACCCAGAGCAATGCTGGGGTGCTCCTTTTTCATCTCCAGGAACACCTGCTCCGCAGTGGGATGCCGCTGCATCTCCGTGACGGCGGCCAATATCTCCTCTGCGTATTTCGGCATACCGCACCCCTCCAAAATAAGAACTATTCTTATTCTTGTTTTTCATTATACGCATATTCAACCTGTTGTCAACAGCTATGTAGGGCTTCCGCTGAAAAAATTGACGAAAAAGCTTGACACGCCGAACTGTATCTGTTATAGTCACAGTATAAACTGTATCATCAGTGAACACAGTTACATTGGAGGTTGATTATGCGTCAGATATTACTTTTTGCGGCGCTTGCCGCCTCGCTTGCGCTGCTGAGCGGCTGCGCGCTGTCCAAAACAAAGGAGGACACGGCGGAAGATATGGCAGGCAAGGCGGCGTATCATAAGATCAGCGCCGAGGAAGCCTATGAGATGATGGCCTCGCAGGAGGTCGTGGTGGTGGACGTCCGCACCCGGGAGGAATACGACGGCGGGCATATTGAAAACGCCATCCTTGTCCCCAACGAGAGCATCGGCAGTGGAATGCCCGAGGCTCTGCCCGATAAGGAGGCGACGCTGCTGATCTACTGCCGCAGCGGCCGCCGCAGCAAGGATGCCGCGGAAAAGCTGCTGGCGCTAGGGTATCAGAGCGTCTACGACTTCGGCGGCGTCATCGACTGGCCCTACGAGCTTGTGAAGGAGGGATAAAGGGTGGACAGTTCCTTTAATCTGGCCGTTCACGCGCTGGTCTGCCTGAGCCACAGCGAACGCTCCCTCAGCAGCGAAGTGCTGGCGGAGAACATCTGCACCAACCCCACCCGCGTCCGCCGGGTCATGGCGGGGCTGAAAAAGGCGGGAATGGTGGAGACCCGGGAGGGCTTGGACGGCGGCTACCGCCTGACGGCAGACCCGGCGATGCTGACCCTGCGGCAGGTGGCAGAGGCGGTAAACACCCGCTTTGTGGACTGTGCGTGGCACAGCGGCGACATTGACCGGGACTGCGCCATCTGCTCCGGCATGGCGGGGGTCATGGACGCCCTGTACCGGAACATGAACGAGGAATGCGCCGCCTATCTTTCGCACATTACCATCACAGATATTGAAACACAGCTTTTTACACAGAAATAGGAGGATTTTATGATGCTTACCATTACGACCAAGAACTTTGAAAACGATGTTCTGCACGCGGACAAGCCCGTGCTGGTGGACTTCTGGGCCCAGTGGTGCCCCTACTGCCGCCGCATTGCCCCGGCCTTCGACAAGGTGGGCGAGCAGTACGCCGACACGCTCATCACCGGCAAGATCAACTACGACGAGGAGCCGCAGCTGATTCAGCGCTTCGGCATCGACACCATCCCCACGCTGATGCTCTTTAAAAACGGTAAAGCGCTCGGCTCTATTGTCGCGCCCGCCTCCAAGGCGGCCATTGAGACATTTATCCGGGAAACGCTGGCGCAGTGAGGGCGTGGCTATGGAGCAGATCTATGATATGATCGTCATCGGCGGCGGCCCCGCCGGATACACCGCCGCCCTGTACGCCGCCAGAAGCGGGCTTTCTGTAGTGGTACTGGAAAAGCTCTCCGCCGGCGGGCAGATGGCACTGACGGAGCAGATCGACAACTATCCCGGCTTCGAGGGTGGCATCGATGGCTTTACGCTGGGCGAAAAAATGCAGCAGAGCGCCGAGCGCTTCGGTGCGGTGACGGAGCTGGCGGAGGTGTACAAGGCCAGCCTTTCCGGGAGAATTAAGACGCTGGAGACCAGCGAGGGCGTCTTTCAGAGCCGCACGGTGGTCATCGCCACCGGCGCGACACCCCGCCCCTTGGGCATTCCCGGCGAGGAGGCACTCGTCGGCAAGGGCGTTCACTACTGCGCCGCCTGCGACGGCGCGCCCTATCGGGGCAAGACCGTGGCGGTGGTGGGCGGCGGCAACTCTGCCGCGGCGGACGCCCTGACCCTGTCCCGTATTGCAAAAAAGGTCTATCTCATCCACCGCCGGGACAGCCTGCGGGCTACGAAGGTCTATCATGAGCCGTTGATGAACGCGCCCAACGTAGAATTCTGCTGGAACAGCACCGTTTCCGCGCTGCTGCACGAAAGCCGCCTGACGGGGCTTCGGCTAAAAGATGTCAACACCGGCGCGGAACATGACCTCGCCTGCGACGGCGTGTTCATCAGCGTGGGACGTGCCCCGGCGACGGAGCTGTTCCGACGCGAGCTGGCGCTGGACAAATCCGGCTACATCATCGCGGATGAATCCACCCGCACCAACCTCCCCGGCGTGTTCGCCGCGGGCGACGTGCGCACCAAGGCGCTGCGGCAGGTGGTCACCGCCGTATCGGACGGCGCGGTGGCTGTCCACTACGCGGAGGAATATCTGGCGGAGAACCGGTAAAGGAGACTGTCTTGAGAACATACAGGGATAAAGGGGATCTCAAAAACGAGATCCGTCAGAGCTTTGAAAAGTACATTTCTGAGTTTGATACGATCCCGGAAGCCCTGAAGGATAAAAGAGTACCCGGTGTGGACAGGACACCGGCAGAGAATCTTGCATATCAGGTGGGGCGGATGACACTGCTCTTAAAATGGGAGGCTGGCGAGAAGCGCGGAATGGACGTGAAAACACCGTCGGAGCAGTTCAAGTGGAACCAGCTGGGCGGCCTGTACCAATGGTTCACGGACACCTACGCCCATTTGTCCTCGGCGGAATTGAAGGGCAAATTATGTGAAAATATCGTCGCTATCCAGACCATGATCGATTCCATGTGCGAGGATGAGCTGTTCCAGCCGCACATGAGACGTTGGGCAGATGACGCCACCAAAACAGCGGTGTGGGAGGTTTACAAATTTATCCACGTCAATACCGTCGCGCCCTTCGGAACGTTTCGGACGAAGATCAGGAAACGGAAAAAGGCAGCGCTGTAAATTGCAAGGAAGTGCAGCAAAAAGCGCAGCCGCAGATGTTCTCTGCGGCTGCGCTTTTATCCATTCTCAAGGCTTCAGCCTCACGCAGCACCATATTGCCGTCTAAATCAGCAACGCCGTTTCACTTTTGAGGCATCGGGCGGCTGGCCGAAGCCAGCCTCGGCGCAGGGATACCGTCCGGTCTCCCTCCGCCTACTCCGCGCAGAGCTCAGCCACCAGAGCATCCATCTGCGCCTCACTGGTTTGGTTCAGTGCGCCGCGCAGCGATACCTCCGTTTCGCACAGTCGGATATCCTTCATGTCCTCCAGCTTGGCGCGCATCAGCCGTGCGGCGGCAGGTGCCCAGGATCCGTTTTCCATCAAGCCGACCCGGCGGCTTCGGAAGCCCTTGGCCTGCAAATGCTCCAAAAACGCCTTCATGGGCGGAAACAGTCCTCCGTCATAGGTGGAGCTGGCCAACACCAGCTTCCCGCAGTAGAATGCGCTGGTCACGGCATAGGACAGGTCTGTCACGGTCAAATCGCACAAGGTAACTCGCGCGCCTTTTCCCTCCAGCTTGCCCTTGAGGATCTCCGACGCATGGGCGGTGTTTCCGTGGATGGACGCATGCGCGATCAGTATGCTCTTCGGTTCCTCCGACTTCCACTGTGACCACAGGTCATAAAGCCGCAGATACTCCTCCAACCCCTCTGTGAGCATCGGGCCATGGAGCGGGCAGATCGTTTTGATCTCCAGCGCGGAGACCTTTTTCAACAGAGCCTGCACCTGCGCGCCGTATTTGCCGACGATATTGTAATAATACCGCCGCGCCTGCGGCGCCCACGGGGCGCGGGCAGTCCGCTCCAGTGCGCCGAAGCGGCCAAAGGCATCCGCTGAAAACAGGATCTTTTCCGTTTCCTCATACGCTGTCATTACCTCCGGCCAGTGTACCATCGGCGCCAGCAAAAAGCGCAGCCGGTGCATACCCAAGGAAAGCGTATCTCCTTCGCCAACCTCCAGCATACGGCCCTCCGTCAGCGCACCTGTGCCGAAGAACTGCTTGATCATGGTAAATGTTTTCGCATTTCCCACGAGCTTCATCTCCGGGTACCTTTGCGCCAGATGCATGAGGCTGCCGGAATGATCCGGCTCCATGTGTGTGACCACAAGATAGTCGGGGCTGCGCCCCTCCAACACCTGCGCCACATTGGAAAGCCATTCCTCCGCCGCCCGTGCGTCCACGCTGTCCATCACAGCGATCTTCTCATCCAAAATGATATAGGAGTTGTAGCTCACCCCCATAGGCTGGACAGGGTACTGGTTTTCAAAGAGTGTCAATGTGTTGTCGTCCGCCCCTACATAGCGGATCGCATCCGTTACCGTTCGGATGGCCATCGGAAAAACACCTCCTGATTTTCTGTTTTGAACCGGCATTAGCCGGTCTTTCTATCTGAAGCAAATGCTCCCAATAGGGGCTGAAAGCAGCGCCTCTACACCCGGCACACGGCCGCCGCGCGATGCCCTGCAGGCAGGCCGTCCGGTGCATCCGGGGAAAGCTCCCAGCGCACCCTTCCCGCCCACTGGGAGGCGACGGCGGAGAAGTGGAGCAGCACGATGCCCAGATCCAGCGCGGCGTCGAGGTTGTCGGTGTAGGCGTCCTCCTGCTGCACCAGATAGATGCTGTGGCCACGGACAAGGAAGCCGTAGGGCTGGCGGTTGAGGTAGCTGGGGGACAGGGAGGCGGCGTAGAAGGCCTGCCAGAGCATATCGTCATAGAAGTCCATCATCTCGTCAAGCCCAGACTTGTTGCTCCAGCTCCCCATGTGAACCAAATCATGCACGCTCTTTTTAGGCGCGTAGTACTGCTGCTCGGCCCGCACATCGATCTGAGACATACTTAGGATATTCAGCCGCAGCTTTTTTGCGGTCTTTTCCCCGTAGCCAAAGGCAACGATGGCCGCCACCTGCAGCGGGGTGGTAAGGGACAGAGCCTTTTTGATCTTGTCGCTGTCGGTAAAGGTCAGCCAGCAGGTGTCGATATCCAGCTCCGTCAGCTTGAGGACAAGATCCTCCATCATGTACCCGGCGTTGACACCCGCGTGGATGTGCCGGGCAGACATAAGGAGCAGATAGTGCGGCGCGCCAATGAGGAACTGCTGGTAGCCCGCGGAGCTTTCCAGTGCCGGCTGCGCGTCCTTGTCCAGCACGATCAGCTCCGTGGCGATCTCCGGAACAAGGCGGGGGCAGGTCTTTTCATAGTAGGTGCGAAGCTGGGCGAGTGCCTCGTTCGGCACCTCCTTTCCGCGAAAGGCGCGAACGGACTTGCGGTTTTGGATCATAGCACTGTAATTCATAGTAGCATCTCCTTTCCGAAACTCGTTTTGTTACGTTCTGACTCGCTGTGCCTCTTTTGGAAAAAGGGCGGACAAGCGCGGGATCGTGCTTGTCCGCCCTATCTCGCGGAATGCGGTCTCCCCGGCAGGGAGGCGGCAGCCTATTTCTTTCTTCCGCTCCCCGCGCCGGTCACTGCACGGACTCCAAAATCGCGTCCGCCAGCGTCTCCAGCTCAACGGCCTTGTCCTCCCCCAGCGAGGAGGCGAGACTGAGCCGCTCGTTGAGCACCGTCATGTTCTTCAGCTCGTCGTTGACGAATTTTTGCATGAGGTCGCCGGACTTCACCGCCCATGAGCCGTTTTCAATGAGGGCGAAGGTGCGGTTTTGCAGGTTCAGTGCCTTCATGTCCATAAGGAAGTCGTGCATGGCGGGGTAGATGCCCAGATTGTAGGTCACCGAGGCCAGCACGATGTGGCTGTACTTGAACGCCTCGGAGATCAGCTGGGACACGTGGGTGGAGGACACGTCGTACAGTGCCACACGGCTCATTCCCTTGTCGCAGAGCCTTGCCGCAAGTGCCTGCGCCGCGTTCTCCGTGTTGCCGTACATGGAGGCGTAGACGATCAGCACGCCCTTTTCCTCCGGCGCGTACCGGCTCCATGTGTCGTACTTCCCGATGAACCAGCCCAGATTCTCCCGCCACACCGGGCCGTGGAGGGGGCAGATATACTTGATCTGATCCAGGATCCCACCGGCCTTTTTCAGCAGGAGCTGGATGTGGGGGCCGTACTTGCCCACAATGTTGGTGAGAGAGCGGCGGGCATCGTCCAGCCAGTCCCGCTCAAAGTCCACCTCGTCGGCAAACAGCTTGCCGTCCAGCGCGCCGAAGGTGCCGAAGGCATCGGCGGAGAACAGCACGCCGTCAGTGAGGTCGAAGGTCACCATGGCCTCCGGCCAATGCACCATAGGCGCGCCCACAAAGGTGACGGTGTGCCGGCCGAAGGAGAAGGTTTCCCCCTCCTTCACCTCGATGCACTCGTGGTCATCCACGTGGAAGCCGAACTGCCGCATAAGCATGAAGGCTTTTTCGTTGGAGATGACCTTCACCTTGGGGTGCCGCAGCAGGATCTCCTCGATGCAGGCGGCGTGATCCGGCTCCAGGTGGTTGATGAGCAGATAGTCCAGCTCACGCCCTGCCAGGACGTGGTTCAGGTTCTCCAGCAGCTGGCGGCAGGCGGACCAGTCCACGGTGTCGAACAGCACCGTTTTCTCGTCCAGCAGACAGTAGGCGTTGTAGCTGACGCCGCGGGGAATGGGGAAGCAGTTTTCAAACAGGGCAAGGCGGTGGTCGTTGGCGCCCACCCAGTAGAGGTCGCTGGTCACATTACGCACACAATACATATCTCATACCCTCCCGGCTCAAGCCTTCACAAATTGATCCTTGCCCTCCGCGCACTCCGGGCATACCCAGTCGGCGGGGAGCTGCTCAAACAACGTACCCGGCGCGATCTCGCCGTCCTCGTCGCCCAGCTCCGGCACATACTCGTAGCCGCAGCCGCCGCACACATAGGTGTCGCCGATGGGCGTGGGCTTGGGCGGCGTGGGACGCTTCATCTTCACCATCGGCGGCGCGGGCTGCTTCTCGCCGCTGTCCAGCGCGGCGGTGAGCAGGGGCAAAATCTCCATCACGTCGCCCACGATGCCGTAGTCGCAGTTCTTAAAGATGGGCGCGTTGCCGTTTTTGTTGATAGCCACGATGGTGGAGGCGTCCTTAATGCCCTTGAGATGCTGGGTGGCGCCGGAGATGCCGCAGGCGATATAGAGGTTGCCGGTGAACTTCTGTCCGGACATACCCACATAGCGGTTCAGGGGCAGGTATTTCAGCGTCTCTGCCACGGGACGGGAGGAGCCGATCGCCGCGCCGGCGGCCTTGGCCAGACCCTCTACCAGCTTCATGTTCTTCTTCTCGCCGATGCCCTTACCGGCGGAGACCACACGCTCCGCCTTGGGAATGGGCGTATCCATGGGGATGCCCACGGAGAAGTCGTGGCCGTCCTTTTTCAGCGCCGCCACCAGATCGTTGACCTGCTGGGCGGCGTCGCCCTCCCGGAAGATGGTGCGCTTGCGGATACCGGTGATGGGCGTGGGCTTCTTGGCCGTTGAGCGGCTTTCGCCGCCGCTGCTCTTGCCCAGCCTGCCGATGAGATGGGAGGCGATGACCACCCGCTGGATCTCGTTGGTACCCTCATAGATGGTGGTGATCTTGGCGTCGCGGTAGGCGCGCTCCACCTCCATGCCCTTGAGGAAGCCGGTGCCGCCGTGGATCTGCACGGCGTCGTTGGTGACCTCCAGCGCGATGTCCGAGGCGTACATCTTCGCCATGGCGGACTCCATGCCGTAGGGGGCATGCTGCTCCTTCAGCTCCGCCGCGGAGTAGACGAGGAAGCGGGCGCAGCGCAGCTTGGTGGCCATGTCCGCCAGCTTGAAGGAAACGGCCTGCTGTGCCGCGATGGGCTTGCCGAACTGGACACGCTCCTTGGCGTAGGCCAGCGCGTGCTCAAAGGCCCCCTGGGCGATACCCAGCGCCTGCGCCGCGATACCGATGCGGCCGCCGTCCAGCGTGGACATGGCGATTTTGAAGCCGTCGCCCTCCTTGCCCAGCAGGTTCTCCTTGGGCACCTTCACGTCGTTGAAGATTAGCTCCGCCGTGGAGGAGGAGCGAATGCCCATCTTGTCGTAGTGATCGCCGAATTCAAAGCCCTTCCAGCCCTTCTCCACGATGAAGGCGGAGATGCCCCGGGTGCCGATGTCCGGCGTGGTGACGGCGAATACCACATAGGTGTCCGCCTTGGGCGCGTTGGTGATAAAGATCTTGCCGCCGTTGAGCAGGTAGTGGTCGCCCTTGTCCAGTGCCGTGGTCTCCGTGCCGCCGGCGTCCGACCCGGCGTTAGGCTCGGTAAGGCCGAAGGCGCCCAGCTTTTCGCCTTTTGCCAGCGGCACGAGATACTTCTGCTTCTGCTCCTCCGTGCCGTAGGCGAAGATGGGCCACGCGCCCAGGGACACGTGGGCGGAGAGGATCACGCCTGCGCCGCCGTCCACACGGGCCAGCTCCTCCACCGCCATGGCGTAGCTGAGAATGTCAAGGCCCGCGCCGCCGTATTCCTTGGGGAACGGCAGCCCCAGCCAGCCCAGCTGTGCCATCTTTTTGACAGGTTCGTCAGGGAACTCATTGTTCTGATCCAGCAGGAAGGCAAGAGGCTTGATCTCCTCCTCCGCAAAGGCTCGGATCTTGGCGCGCAGCTCCTCGTGCGCGGGTGTGGTCTGAAACAGCATACGGTGTACCTCCTTATGTCACGTTTGTTGGGTCACTTCTTCTTTTTTAATTGCTTCACCGGTCAGTAGCCGGTGCAGGCTCACTGCGCGGAACGCCTCGTCCTGCTTTCGCTGCAGCTCCGTTAGCTGGCAGTGGATGTCGCATTTCCCGTGTTCGCTTTGCCAGCGGCAGTCATACCCCGGCTCCATGCAGGCGCACAGGACGTCATGCTCTCCCATGACGGCCATGAGGTCGTAGAGGGAAACGCCACGCAGGTCACAGGACAGCCGGCAGCCGCCGGCTGCGCCCCGGCTCACCTGCACCAGCTCCCCAGCGGAGAGCTTTCGCAGGATCTGATAGGCAAACTGCATGGGGATCAGCTCCGTCTCCGCCATCTCGGCGGCGGAGTGCTTCTCTTCGTCCAGCAGCACCCGCAGCATCCGCAGTGCATAGTCCGTTTCCCTTGTGATGAGCATATCCCTGCATCTCCTTTTTGGTTATATACCCATTCTATCAATCTTGACAAATCTTGTCAAGATATTTTTGGAAGAATTGTGCTGCCACTCTGTCATATTCCGAGAAAACGCACCGCCTTGCCATGCAAAATATTGGCATAGTGACCTCGGCGCGGGAAGCCATTACACACGAGCAAGACATGCCCGCTGAAAATCAGAGCGGCGGGACAGTAAACTGTCCCGCCGCCCATGGTTCAAGCTTCTGTTAGACTGATAGATTGAAATGGATCGAGCTGCTTCGGCAATTCGTTTTCTTCAGCTGGAGCCGCCTGCTCTTGCACGGCGTCCGCTGTTGGCTTTGCGTGGCTCCGCGCCCCATACCCCGGCCTCAAAACACTTATTCATTTTGCAGGGCCCGGGATAGTGCCTCCCAAAATGTAAGACGACTACTGACAGAAATGCTTATATCGGGCATATTGTCTACAGTAATCGCATAGCGGTTCCGGCTGGATAGATGCGTAAAGGTGCAGATTTTCTGTTTTTTGTCAAGGCGGGCCAACAGAATGTTCTCGCTCATATTTTCTGTATTCCAAAGACGAACCGTCACCGTCTCATCTAAGGGAGCGTCGGTTCTAATAATGATTCTCGTTGTATTGGTAAAAAAGCTGTAAGCACCTATATCTTGGGCGGAACAGGAGAAATCGCCCTCAGAGAGATTTACCGCGCTTTCCAGGCCGCCAAGAGATACCTGTGAACCCTGCCCTCTCATTATCATGATCGCCTTGCCTACGAAGAAGAGAGAGATCATTGCAAACACAAAGAATATTACCGCAAACACCGCAGCCGCCGCTTTGCGTTTCTTGATTCTTTTTGAAAGTGAACGCGCAATTTCCTCGGAGCGCATATCGGTCGTTTCATTTGCGATAGTGGGTAAATCACACTGCAAATGGCGATACGTTTCCCTGCATTTTTCGCAGGTTTTCATGTGTTCGACAACCGCCTGTTGGCTATCCTTAGAGCAGCAGCCGTCCATATAAAGAGGAAGCAGATCCTCTACAATACTGCAAGTGACATTATTCATATAGATTCCTCCCTCTTTTCTACTACTTTGATCTTTGCTCTGAAAAAAGTGACCTTCGCCCATGATTCAGACTTCCCAAAAATATGTGATATTTCCTTGAAGCTGAGTTCCCCTAAGACTCGAAGCAGAAAAACCTCTTTGTACGGCTCAGCCATGCTGTGAACTGTTTTGTATATGGAAATCGCCTGATCCCTATCCAGTAGGCGGTCAACCAAGTCTGTCTGGTCTGCGGCTCGCTCCATTTCTTCCGTAGCAGTTGCCTTTTCTCTTCTTTTACAATCCTTACGATACTCATTTTTTGCGATTGCACAGAGCCAGGTTTCAATTTTGCTCTCTCCCTTATATTTGTCGAAATTGATATACGCTCGATAAAAGGTTTCTGCTGTTAGTTCTTCAGCACTCAGAAAATCCACGCCAAGGGAAAGCAAATATCGAAAAACCAGAGGGCTGTATTTAGAATAGATGACCTCAAATCCGTCCACACAGTTCCCTCCCATCTCTTCAAATCTATATATTAGACTCCCAGCAAGCCAAAAAGTTACAAAGATCGAAGAATATTTTTTCAACTATTTTTCCGTCTGAGGTTCGACGGCTCCCTTTTTGAAAAACCGTAGTCAGCGAAGCACCCTTTGCGTATACAACTGCAATTGTTCGACCTTAATCGTATTCTCGCCGCCGCTGCCGCTTCGGAAACTCTCCATTTCCGAGCTTCTGATACTCACAATAACCTTATCATTGACCTGTAAGTCCTCAAAAGAAATCCTTGTAACCTTCTGCGTGGCAAAGTCGCAATAGAACATAGGAATGGATGAACAGTCTACCAGACAGCCCTCACCTAAAGGGTTTTCATCGGCATCGTCTTTTACCGTTATGGTTTGCTTTCCTGTATCAACTTCCGTAATCACTGCATTGACGGTCAGAAGCGTGTCATCCTTCAATGAGCCGCACCCGGACAGGAAGAGAAAGAGAGTCAACAAGCACAGGGCGATTCCGATTCCTCTTTTATTTCTATGCAGCAATGTCTTATCCTCCTGTTTTTTGCACCGTGGGACTTATCCAACCTATGAAAAAGACACCTCTTCCTCTCCTTGCGTCAGGCGGGACAACGCGCAGACCGCGTACATATAGGCTGCAAGGATCAGCAGTGCCGGCAGCCCGTAGAGCAGCGGCACCGGGATGATGCGCCAAAACAGCTTGAGCACGCTGATATCTGCGCCGTAGGTGAAGAAGTAGTTCGCCTCCGGGCAGAGCGTGAGGCGCAACAGGAGATTGATAAGATGAGCGCCTACGGCAAGCAGGCCAAAGGTCTTGAGGATCTGCGGGATATCCCTGGGGTCGGGGCGGTAAAAGCCCATCGTCGCCAGACTCAGGCCGCAGACAACAAGGAGCGCGTGGGTCACATAGTAGCCAAAAATTCGCGGCAGGAACAGCGAAAAGCCGGAGAAGAGCGGCTCCGGGAAGAGCAGCGCCATCAGCGCGCCGAGCGGCGCCACAAAGAAGGCAAATCCCAGTATTGAGCGGTTGCGCTTCCATAGTCCGATGGGGATCAGGAACAGATTGATGTTGCACAGGTGCAGCGGCAGCTCATTGAAGAGGTTGAAGCCGTTGGGATAGTAGGCACGGACATACGCTGCGTCCATGGACAGCGAAAGCTTGTAGCCGGCAAACAGCGCGAGATTAAAAAAGCACACACCGATCAGAAACCGGGAGCGCCGTGCTTCCGGTTTTCCGCGCAGCAGCAAGAATATGAGCAGCACCGCCGCTGCCGTAAGCAAAAGCAGAAGCAAATGCAGCCCGCGAAAGGGCGTAATAGAAAATTCGTTCATTTCACACGCCGGAACGACTTTCCGGTTTTCTCCTCAAGAAATCGTTTGAATTCCTCCACCGTCCCGCCGGTAAGAGTGCGCTTGTCCAGAGGCTGCGCATAGCGTTTTTTCATCAGAAAGATGATATAGTCCTGCGACTCAGCCAGTGCGTCGATCAGCTCATAGCGGAACGTAGAGGTGGTGGCCGCCGTAACGACGGTATAGGAATCCTCGCCGAATGCGACATGATATTCCTTTGTGCCCGCCAGCGCGTTTTTGCGGGCGATCATGCCGTTGAACCGATCCTGAAACAGCAGAACGGACAGCAGCATCACCTCTACCAGCAGGGAGATCACCGTGCTGACATCAAGCGTAAAAGGCTCTCCGTCGAATGGGATCAGCAGCAATGCGTTGATGAAAAAGACGCTCCAGCCGAAAATGACCCACATAATGCTTCTCTTTCGCCGCAGCACCTTGCGCATCGCGCAGGAGGCTATGGTCATAGAACGATTCGTGATGCCGCTGTGAATTTCAAATGTCATACGCTTTCTCCGTTGTAAGTAATTCTGTATCCGCAGGGTTGGTGGTGCTTCGCAGCCGCCCCCGGGCGGCATAAGCTGTCGCTAATTTATTTTACCATACCGATAATAAGATTCATGTTAAGTTTTCCAAACCTCTAAAGGGTCATCTCGAACAAGGATCCCGTTTAACCATTTTCATATCGTTGTTGTCTGACGGATTTGGGTGCAGCTGAGCCTTGCAGGGGCGGAAGTGTTCCTCCTTTCTGGAAGACAAGCAAACGCTTTCTGAAGCTGTTGCCGCACGCTGCAGCGTAACGGGAAGCGGTAAATAGCACTTTTTGCAGCATTTCACCCACTTTTAACGATTTTAATTGCAAACTTTTCTCTGTATAATGACCTCGTAAGATAGTTTTGACACCACAACATCTATTTTGAATGGAGGATCAACTTGAGAAGATTTGTTTTTGTTTCGCTTATCTGCGCAAGCATTCTCGCGATGACAGCCTGTGGCTCTACCAGAGCGACCACACCCACCCCGGGAAGTAACGGTACGGACGTTGAGCAAGGAGTGCTGCGTGTTGCAGCACTCTATGACATCAGCACCATGGATGTTTCGCAGACCACAGACGACTACATGGTGCCTATGAACGTATTTGACCGCCTGTTTGAGTCTGAGGTTCAATCTGACGGCAGTACTGCCATCGTTTCCAGCCTCTGCGAGAGTTATACGGTTTCTGACGATGGTCTGACCTACACCTTCACGCTGAAAGACGGGATCGTCTTCTCCAACGGCAATGCATTGACTGCCGACGATGTCCAGTACACATTTGAGCGGCTTCTGACCGCCGGCGGTGTGAACGACGATATTCCTCTTGAGGTCGTCGGTGCTGAGGCTCTGCAAAACGGCGAGGCCGACACACTTGAGGGCTTTGCCGTAATCGACGATACACATTTTTCCATCACGCTCAACACCGCGAACGCAGGTTTCCTCGCAGAACTCACCTCTCCTGCTATGTCCATTGTGGATAAGGAAACCGTAGAGAGCGTCGCCAATTTTGGTTTAAGCTGCGAGGATACCGTCGGTACCGGCCCCTATAAGGTAACGGAATGGGTCGTAAACGACCATTTCACTCTTGAATACAACGACAAATACTGGGGAGAAGTACCTTCCGTAAAGAAAGCGATTGTTTCCATCATTCCCGACCCCTCCACCCAGAACCTCATGTATCAGAATGGCGAATTGGACATCATTGACCTTGAGGCTCTTGATTCCAGCATTGTCGAGGCCACCTATAAAGCGCAGTACGCCGACAAGCTTGTTGTCAGCTCTCGGGTAGGACTTACGTACTTTGCACTCAACGAGAACAATCAGTACCTCTCTGATGTCAACGTACGCAAGGCACTGCAGATGGCAGTTGATGCCGACACTATCGTTTCCTCCATCTACGCCGGGAACGCTATGGTCGAAAACGGCATTATTCCTAAGGGCGTCTGGGGCTTTAACAAAGATCTCACACGTTCCGCTTACGATCCCGAAGGTGCAAAGGCACTGCTTGCCGATGCAGGCTACGCCGACGGTGAGATAAGTTTCGAACTTTCCATGGACTCCTCCGCCTCCAGCAATCTTCAGCTCGTCTATCAGGTCGTGCAGCAGAACCTGCAGTCGATCGGCATCAATGCTGGGATAAAAAGCTATGACGAGTCATCCTGGCTCGACCTGCGCAAGTCCGGCGAGATGGACTCCTTCATCGCCACATGGACGATGGACTATAACGATCCCGCCAACATTATGTACACCTTCTTCGGCAGTGCCGCCAAGACGCGCATCCGCAGCTTGAACTACTCTGACACCGAGGTCATGGCGCGTGTTGCCGCAGCCTCCGGCATCACGGATGACGCCAAGCGCATGGCAGAGTATCAGGCGCTTGAAAGGAAGATCGTCGTCGATGATGCCGCCTGGGTTCCGCTTCTGGGCAGCACCCACCTATTTGCGATTGGCGATCGCGTTGAGAGCTTTATCCCCTACTGGGCAGGGTTCAGCAACTTCTACGTTAATGACGTAACGCTCAAGTAATTAAAAATACATATCAATGTGCGGCAGGACACCCGATATTTCGGGTGTCCGCGCTGTGTATTCAGGAGGCTGAGTTTTTGGCAAGAAACATACTCAACCGCGTCATTCAAGCCGCGATAGTAATGCTTGGCGTGGCGCTGCTTATCTTCATAATGCTTCGCATCGTACCGGGCAACGCCATTGTCACGATGATGGGTGAGCACGCAAAGTTAGAGACGATCGAGCGCATGACACGCGAGCTCGGGCTGGATCAGCCGATATACGTACAGTTTTGGCGTTACATATCCGATGCTGTGCGCGGTGACTTCGGCACGAGCTACTCCCTCAACCGCAGTGTGACGGAGCTTATCGGTGTGGCGTTTCCCAACACCGTTCACCTCGCGCTTGCGGCAGCACTCATCGCGTGGGTGACTGGTATAGCCTGCGGTATAATCGCCGCTGTGAAAAAAAACGGGATGCTTGACCGGTTCTTCATGGGCGTATCTCTGCTTGGCGTTTCTGTACCAGTTTTCATGGTGGCAATGGTGCTGCAATACTTCCTGGCGTATAGGCTTAGCTGGCTCCCCATCTCCGGCGTGGATAGCTGGACCGGATACATTCTCCCCGCCATCGCCCTCGGTTGGAATAGTGCAGGCAGTATTGCACGCCTTACACGCTCTACTCTGCTGGAGGTCATGCAGGAGGATTATATCGACACCGCACGGGCCAAGGGTCACCGTCAGATCGGTGTTATCATCGTGCATGCGCTGAGAAACGCACTGCTGCCGGTGATAACAATGATGGCAGTACAGCTTTCCTCTCTTCTCTCAGGTGCTGTGATATGCGAAACGGTGTTCTCTGTCAACGGCATAGGCCGTCTGCTTGTGCAGGCAATTGAAGGGCGCGATATTCCGCTCCTGCAGGGTACAATACTCTTCTCAACGCTTCTTGTCATCCTCGGCAACCTTGTGGCCGACTGCCTGTATGCCGCACTTGACCCACGCATAAGTAAGGAGGTGTGAGCATGAGAAAATCTCCCGAACTTCCAAACGAACTGTGCGCACAGCTTGGCGAGGCGGAGACTTTTGCCTCTGCCGCAAAACGCCTGTGGCGGGAAAACAAGCTTGCCGCAGCTTCCGCCATTGTGATACTGCTATTTATCCTCGCTGCAATTCTTGCGCCGGTACTCACACCCTACACCTTTGACAGCATGGACCTGCACAACCGCCTTGCCCCACCGTCGCGTGCGCATCTGCTCGGTACGGACGAGGCCGGGCGGGATGTTCTGACGCGGATGCTGTACGGTTCACGGGTGTCGCTGCTGGTCGGCATAGTACCGACTGTGATTTCCATGCTTGCCGGAGCGATACTTGGCATAATCGCCGGGTACAATGGCGGGCGGACGGACGCCGTGATCATGCGCATTGCGGACGTCATGCTGGCGTTCCCGTCGATGTTCCTCGCAATGGCGATAATGTATACTCTCGGTGATGGGATGATCAATATTTTCCTTGCCTTAGCACTCGTCAACTGGGCAAGCGTTGCGCGCATCGTGCGTGCGGAAACGCTTAAGCTCAAGGAGACGGAATTTGTAGAGGCGGCACGCTCCATCGGCGTGGGGAAGCTGGTGATCATGCTCCGGCATATTTTTCCAAATTGCGCACCTTCACTTATCGTACTCTTTACGCTCAACATTCCCTCCGCTATTCTTTCAGAGAGCTCGCTAAGCTTTCTGAGTATCGGTATAAAACCTCCGCAGGCCTCATGGGGACTGATGGTAAACGCCGGGCGGCAGTTTCTTTATAGCCAGCCCTGGCTTAGTCTATCGCCGAGCGTCGCCATTATGGTTGTCGTGCTGGCGTTCAATTTTCTTGGTGACGGCCTGCGCGACGTACTCGACCCGCATCTTAAAAACCAGTAAGGAGGAAGAATAATGGACAACGCGACCGTGCTATGTGTTGAGCATCTATGTACCAGTTTCTTCACACAAAATGGCGAGATCAAAGCCGTTAATGATGTGTCCATATCCGTCCCGCGCGGAAGAATAATCGGCATTGTTGGCGAGTCTGGCTGCGGGAAGAGCATGACGGCGCGCTCCATCATGCGGCTTCTGCACTACCCGGGCAGAATCGTCAGCGGCAGTATAAAGCTCGCAGGCACGGAGCTGCTGGAGCTCTCTGAGCATGAGATGTCCGCTGTACGCGGCGAGGAGATAGGTATGATTTTTCAGGAGCCTATGACGAGCCTTAACCCTGTGATGCGTGTCGGACTTCAAGTGCGTGAGACGTTGCTGCTGCATCGTAAGATATCGCCGCGGGAGGCAAAGGCAGAGGTTCTGCGCATATTCCGCAAGGTCGGCATATCCGAACCGGAACGGCGTTATAACTGTTATCCGCATGAGCTATCCGGCGGGCTGCGCCAGAGAGTGATAATCGCGATGGCAATGATATGCCGTCCCAAGCTCGTCATCGCCGATGAGCCAACCACGGCATTGGACGTGACCGTCGAGGCACAGATACTCCAACTCATGCGTACGCTGCGCGATGAAACCGGCTCCGGTATTGTCATCATCTCACACAATCTCGGTGTCATAGCGCAGCTGTGCGACTACGTTTATGTGATGTACGCCGGCCGCGTTGTGGAGCAGGCGGATACGTTTGATCTATTCGCCCACCCCATGCACCCCTATACCGCAGGTCTCATGGCTGCCGTCTCCTCGCTTGCACGCGGCAATGGTGCGCTGGAGATCATCCCCGGTGCTGTTCCGAATCTACTGCATCTGCCAGTGGGGTGCAGCTTTTCTCCGCGCTGCGCCAAGTGCGGTACGCACTGCGGCGATGTCGTGCCGGAGCTAAGGGAGGTGTCTTCCGGTCATCTTGTGCGCTGTATCAACATACCGGAGGTGCGCCTATGAACGAAATTCTGCTTGAAGCCAAGGGGCTGACAAAGGAGTTCACTCTGAAAAACAGGAAAAAAGTACACGCCGTTTCCGACGTGTCACTTGAGATATTCAAGGGTGAAACGCTTGCCCTTGTGGGTGAGTCCGGCTGTGGCAAATCAACACTTGGACGAACGCTTATCCGGCTCATAAAGGCAACTTCCGGCGAGATAACATTCGGCGGAGTGGATATCACCTCACTCCGCGAGAAGGACTTCGGCCCATACCGTCGCCGTATGCAGCTCATATTTCAGGATCCCTACGCCTCCCTTGATCCGCGCATGACCGTGTGTGACATTGTGGCGGAACCGCTAAAAACGCACAAACTCTGCCACACAAGGGAGGAAATGACCGAATGCGTGCTCTCGCTTCTGCGCGATGTCGGCATCCCGGAGGAGTTCCTCTTCCGCTACCCCCACCAGTTCTCCGGCGGGCAACGCCAGAGGATAGGTATTGCACGCGCCATCGCCCTCGACCCGGCACTCATTGTCTGCGATGAGCCGGTCTCCGCACTCGATGTTTCGGTGCAGAATCAGATACTCAACCTTCTTCGTCAGCTCCAGCATGAGCGCGGGCTGAGCTATCTGTTCATCAGCCATGATCTGTCCGTTGTGCGCTTCATCTCCGACAGAATATGCGTAATGTTTCTCGGGCGGTTATGTGAAATCGGGCGTACAGCAGAGGTTTATTCCGCACCGCTGCACCCATATACACGTTTTCTCATCAACGCCATTCCCAAGGCTGACCCAGCCGCACGCTTTGAGGAAAAGCCGCTTCTGACAGGGGAGCTGCCAAGTCCCACTGACCCACCGCCCGGCTGCCGTTTTCACACGCGCTGCCCCTACGCCACAGAGTGCTGCCGCCGCGAAGTGCCGCAGCTGCGCCCTGTCGCTGGCCGCCTTGTTGCCTGCCACCGTGCAGAGGAACTGCACCGATAGCGAATCGTCGCAGAGCGATGAGCTTCGCGAAAGAAGCGGCGGCGTTTAAGGTCTTGTACTTGGTGGACGACATCTGCGTTTATCTGCCCATCGGGAGCGTGATCTCAAACACGGCGCCGCCATCCCCGTTGTAGGCGCGGATCGTCCCTTTATGCAGGTGGATGATCTCCTTCGTCAAGGCACATGCCTGAAAGCCCCTTCTTCTGATGCACGACCTTACCACCCCAAATGCTTCCGGGTTCTGCGTGAAAATCCATTCTCGTCCGTTGGAAATGGGCTGTTGCCAGAACAGCCCATTAAAGTTCATGTATCGGCAAGCATATATTACTTGCTCATTTCTTTGCTTTTTTCGTCTGCGAAAAGTGCATGACCAAGCGCCATCCCTATCATCGAAGCAATCGTTCCGATAAAGAAAAGGCTGAGCGTTTGCAAATCGACCCGATTAAAGATCAAGCTTTCTCTCATGCCATAGCTCGCATAGACGGAAAGCATGAACATAAGGCCAAATCCAATCGGCGCCAGCCACTTGTACTTTCCCCAATAATTGTTTTTCCCGATCAAAAGAGACAGAACGATCGTGGCGGCCGGGAGCATAATCCATTGGGCTCCACCTGCCTGGGCTTCCGTAATACTTCCGGCAGAAAAGCGCCATGACGCCATAATATTAAACGCCCATATTACCAGATAGGACAAAACCAACAGCAGCTTTGATAACCTTGTCTTGCTCTTTACTGTATTTGTGCTTTCTTCAATATAATCCAGATAGTCTTTCATAGGGCCTTCTCCTTTCAAGAGATAGTCAAGGCTGACACTATACAAATCACTCATTTTAAGCACACTTACAATATCGGGGTAGGATCTCTCATTCTCCCAATTCGATATTGTCTGTCTGCTGATGCCAAGGGCTTGTGCCGCTTGTTCCTGCGTGATCTTCGCATCCGTTCTTGACTTTTTGATCTTGCCTCCAATATCCACACGCTTGCCCTCCCAACATGAACTTCATCTGGATTATGCCCTATGCGAAAAGCGCTGTCTATCAAAACGCTTTTACAAGGCTATATTTCTCTGTCAAAATGCTTTTACATTTCTCTGTCTTCCCCGAAACGCCCTGATTTATCTGCCCGCCGGAAGCGTTATCTCAAACACGGCGCCGGTGTCCCCGTTGTAAGCGCGGATCGTCCCTTTATGCAGGTGAATGATCTCCTTCGTCAAGGCAAGGCCGATGCCGGATTTGCCGCTTTTCCCCATGTAGAAGCGCTCAAAGATGTGGGGCAGGTCTCCCTCGGCAATGCCATCTCCATCGTCCTGTATCCGTATCGTCACCTGCCGCCTGTCTGCGCGGCAGGTCAGGCGCAGCTCGCTGCGGGCATAGCGTACGCCGTTGGATAGGATATTGGTAACTGCTCTGCGCAGCTGGGTATCGTCGCAGCTGACTATAACAGGCTCTTCGGGGAAGTCCGGCGCGATGGTAATGCCGCTGGCAGCGGCTGCCGGCTCCACGGCGCGTATGCTGTCGTATAGCAGCTCCCGAATATCCGTTTCGGAAAGGGCAAGCTGCTGCCGCCCCATATCGATTTTCGAGATGTCCAAGAGCTCCTCCACCAGCTCCGTCATGCGGTCGCTTTCCTCCAGGATCACCTCCGCCGCGCTGGCCGTGTCCATCACGCCCGCCTGTATGCCCTCCGCATAGCCCTGTATCGCCATCAGCGGCGTTTTCAGCTCGTGGGAGGCATTCTGGAAGAAGGTCTGCTGCCGCTCCGCCTCCTTTTCGATGTCACGGCCGAAGCGGAAGCCCAGCAGGCACATAACGGAGGAAATTGCCAGCAGCACCCCAAAGAACGCCCAGTTCAGCGTCACGATATAGCGGGTGATGGGCCCGATATCTATGTACATGATATAGGAATACGGTTCTTCCGAATTGCCGTAGTCCTCCTGCACAGGCATGAAGATCAGGTGGTGCCTGTCTGCCTTGAAGTCGTGGCATCGATTGGGCGCAACAGACCGTTCACTGCAATACGCCAGCAGCTTTTTCTCCAGCCGATAGGTGTCCTGGCTCCATGTGTTGGGCTGGTAGCCGTTCTCCAGCTCAAGAAACACAATGCTGGGCGTGAAGAAATGCTCCTCCGCCCCGTCGTCCCAATCGTCATCATACACCTCGCCCTCATAGGTGTAAGGAATGGTGCGATTCTCATACTGCGCCTCATTGCGCAGCGCCTTTTCCGCCTCGCTTACAAAGTGGGCGGGGATCACAACGTTCACCGCCAGCATGAAAAGGGCAAAGAGCAGCAGTGCCGCACCGAGGATCAGATACACGATCCGCAGCTTGATGTTCTTCATGTGCGCTCCGCCTCCTTTAGCTTATACCCAAAGCCCCATATTGTGCTTACGCTGACAGTGCTGCCTGCTTGCAGCAGCTTTTTTCGGATACGGCGCAGTGTTTCATCGGTCACGCGGGTCTCCACCTCCGAGTCGAAGCCCCATACTGCGTTAAGCAGCTCCTCACGGGAATAGGCCTTTTCCGGCTGCTTCATCATATAGCTGAGCAGCCGCAGTTCGGTTTGGGTCAGTGCAACAGGTGTATTCCCGCAAAGGACGGCATTTTCCGTGGCGGAATAGCGGAGATCCCCATAGCGCAATTCATCTACTGCCGCCGCTGGTTTCCCCCTGTCCATCTCCACCCGGCGCAGCAGGGCTCTCACCTTCATGAGCAGTATGGTGGGGCGAAAGGGCTTGGTGAGGTAATCGTCACTGCCCTGACTGATGCCCATGACGTAGTCCAGCTCGCTGTCCTTGGCCGTAAGCAGGATGATGGGAATATCGGAAACAGAGCGAAGCTCCCGGCACACGGTAAGGCCGTCCGTGCCGGGCATCATAATGTCCAGTATCACCAGCTCCGCAGGCTCCTGACGGAATGCCTCCAGCAGCGCGTCACCGCTTTCAAAGGAGCGCACGGTATATCCGTCGCTTGCGAGGAAGCTATGGAGCAGCTCCCGGATGCTCTTTTCATCGTCCGCCAAATAGATGGAATGTCCCATGGTGACCTCCTAGAAAGCAGCGCCAAATGCTGCGCACAGGCGCAGCATCGGCGTCGTATTTAGTTAATCATATCAGAAAAACTCTTTGCCGTCAAAAGGGGCAGATGCCGCTTTCGCAGCCGGTATTGCCCCAAATGGTGTCGTACAGCTTGCACAGCTGGTTATCAAGCTCTACCAGACGGTTGTAGTCGGCGATCAGCGCGTCCTTTTCCGCGTCGGTCAGGAAGCTCAGACTGCGGATGAAGGCGGCCTCATCGTAGTTGTCGAAGTCGTAGTCGTCCGGCAGGTTGAAGTAAGCCTCGTCCACCTTGTCCCACAGATCGGCGTTCTTCTCACAGAGGCGGTCATACTCCTGCTCCAGCGTGTCGATCTCGTCCAGCACCTTGGGATCGGCCTTTTCCAGTGCCTTCTCGTAAAGCGGCATATTGTCGCAGGCGGGCAGCTGTCCATACAGCTTCTCCATCTGGGCGTCCAGCTCGTTCAGCTCCTTGATGTCATTCAAAAGGGTTTCCTTCTCTGCCTCCGTCAGCGTAGTCATGTTGCGGATAAACGCTGCCTCGTCAAAGTTCTCGAAATCGTAGTCATCAGGCAGGGCATTGCAGGCCTCGTCGACCTTGTCCCACAGTGCTTCATTTCTCTGGAATACGGCATCACTTTTTTCCTCCAGTGCCTCGATCTGATCCCAGATGGCATCCTCATTTTCGGTAGCGATGAGGGTCTGCGGCTCTGCCTGATTGGGCGCAGCGGCAAATGCCGCAGTCGATGCTCCGATGGCTGTAACCGTCATTGCCAGTGCCAGTAAAAGGCTCCAAACTGTTTTCTTTTTCATGGTATGTTACGCTCCTTCTTTGAAGTATTCAGGTCGTGTACCAACCTTGTCTGTATCATATCAGAGGAAGCCTATAACTTCCCCCGCAAAAGTGCGGGGAAAGTGTCACAAAACTGTCACAAAGTCGGTATACCGGCACTTTTCAAGGTGGTCTTGACATAGAACCGCCTTGACATCCATCGCCGTGATTGATAAGATAGACGCACCTTTCTGCCGGGAGAGCCGTCGGAAAGAGCCGCAAATGACCCACACATCGCGGCGGCGCACAGGCCGTCCGGCATGCGAAGGAGCCTTATGAACGGAATGCACAAGCAGATTTTTATCGTCATCACACAGACGGGTACGATGCTGTCCCGTATTCTGAAGCGTATCACCGGCGCGGAGTACAACCATGCCTCCCTCAGTCTTTCCCAGGATCTGACGAGGATGTATTCCTTCGGGCGCAGGCACCCCTATAACCCCTTTTGGGGCGGCTTCGTCATCGAATCCCCCCACGCGGGGACGTTCCGCCGCTTCTCCGACACCACCGCCGTCATCCTTGCGGTGGAGATCACCGAGGAGCGGTACGCGGCGCTGGAGGCGACGCTGGAGACCATGTGGGCGCGGCGGGAGCAGTTTTCCTATAATTTGGGCGGCCTGCTCCTGGCGTATTTCCGCATCCTCTGGAAGCGCTCGAACCGCTACTACTGCTCGGAATTTGTGGAGGATATGCTGCTGCACGCAGAGGTGTGCGGCGCGGGTGAGTTGCGCGCCCGTGTCGTCCAGCCCATCCACTTCCTAAAGCTGCCCCACACCCGGCTGTACGCCGGACGGCTGCGGGACTATCCGCATTGCACGGCGTCAAGGTAAGGGGGCTTTCGCCGTGCCTGATGCGATCTGCAAATAGAAAAGACCTTCGCTGCGAGTGGACATTTCAGCGCACACACCGGTTGCGGAAACGAAAAAGTGCCAACGCCCTTTGCGCTGTGAACACTGTTTGCAGGCAGAAAGTGGATGTCTTATCATTTGCCTGAGACAACGCTTTCATATATTCAACATAGACTATACCGGAGCCAGACCATGAAACAAAAGACGCAGGGACGAGAGCTATCAGCTCTCGTCCCTGCATCTTTTTTTCTTCAGTGACTATGATGAATATGCGGTCATTTCCTATAGTTTTACCTTACGCTTCTCTTCTTGGGGTATCGTCATTTGCGCCAAACTTAGCGCCACAGTCGTAATGCAGGGCATCAGGCACAAGGCGAGGAACATTTGGAGATTTGTCGTTTGCGATGCCAAGAACACCGCATTAAACTCTGCCGAAAACATTGTTTCGTCAGGCATAAAAGAGAGGCTAAACCCAAACACAAGGCAAAGCGCGGCAATGACTATATAAATGACGGCATAGTAAAGAATGATAGTGGTTGCATTCAAAATGCATTTGGATACCCACCATCGCCCCTTGCTTTGCAGGCGCGTGATCACTTGTATACCGCTGCCGCTCAAGTCACGTGTAGTGTAGCTGAGAGTCAGATAGCAAGGAACGATGATCGACAAAAACCATATCGTTGGGAAAGAGAAGCCCTCCCCAATGTTTTGCGATATTGGAAGATATCCTCCAAGCTCGAACAAAAGGACATCGCCAAGGGAAATAGGCAATCGCCAAACGCCATTTACACTATCTGTCAAGAAAACGGATATGTGAACCATATCGAAAAGCAGACACACAAATACAAATGCAGCAAACAGGGCAATCAGTAAATACCGTTTACCTGATTCATATATACCAAATCTGAGATCATAACGTATTGCCTTAAACAATTTCATGGTTCACCCCTTTTCTAAGGCCGAAAACGAGAATAACGGCGGAGAAGATCACCAGCCAAGAAATTAAGACGAAGGGTTTTGATGCGTTCTCCGGAGGCAATGAGTGCATGAGATTCAGCGGCGAGATCTCAATATAACAGATGTAGTTGAGAAAATTGCGCGCGGCATCACACAATATCACCGCGATATAGGGGACTATCAATGCCGCAATGCGCTTTTCGCTGCGGAGAGCCACGAGCAGCGGAAGGCAAGCAAAGCACCCGGAAAATATGAATGCGATGACGATATATATAAGCGCGTACACAAGGGGATGGGAGAACGCCAGTGAGGAGAGCAGATCGCCGTGATATACCCAGTAGTATATGTTGTTACCCTCACCATGCCCCGCGGCACAGATGTGACGAAGTTGACCCCGGTTATCGCCACCAACGGCGTCAAGTCCCTGACGCCTGGTAACGGCGAGACGGTGAACTTCACCAATGCCGTGACCTACACCGCCGCCATGGAGGATGGTAGCGTCAAGACCTATACTGTCACGGTCTACGTGGACAAGGGGACGCTGGCCGATCAGTTCTGGGATAGGCTGACGGATTTTGCCACCCAAGTTCCCTGGTGGCAGTATGCCGAAAAGCAGCAGAGCACCAGCAAGTACCCCAAGTATTGGTAAGTAGTTTCCTCTACGCAAAGGAGGCTGTCGACAACGTCGGCAGCCTCTTCTTATTTTCCATCCTTCACTGCTACGAACCAATGGCCTTTTTCAAACCAGAGATAGCTCTCCCTGCCCCGTATACGGCAGGTATATCGCTCTCCCACGCCGCCTACACTTTGGTAGGCTGCGCGGCGCACGTCCAGTATACTTTGTTGTGAGGTATTTAATCTTATAACGGCTCTAATTTATTCACATTAAAAGCAGGCAGGATCCGTAGGCATTTCGTCTACTGCTCCTGTTTGCTTTTCATTTTTACAAAATGTGGAGAACCTATCGGCGATTCCGGCTCCCGCGTTGTATCCGGCACGATTCTACGAGAGAAACGCCTCGCATCTGCGGCAGTCATTATCCGGAAGCAACGATGCCCTTTGACGCGCTTTTTAGTTGCAGAAACAACAAAAAGCGGGCGGAAATTGTGCAAAAAAACATTGCCTGTCACCAGAAACTTTGGTACTATGAGAATGAAAAAGTGTCGATTGTTGGTACGTGTCCCGCCGAGAGGAGATATCCTATGAACGTGACCGTTGCGGATTGCCTGAAACTTCCCACGCTGCGTGAAGCACAGTTGATTGCCGGAGCAAAAGGAACAGATCGCGCGGTATCCTCTGTCAGTGTACTGGAGTGCCCGGAACCAAATCTATTATCTGACGAGCTGATTGTCGGAAATGAGCTGATCATATCTGCTCTTGTGACCATTAAAGATGATGTTGCCCGTCAGTGCAGTGTTTTGCGGCACTTGCGAAGCATGGGCGCAGCAGGGCTTGTCCTGTTTTATGTTGGGGTCTTTATCCCTCGGATTGATGAGGCACTGATCGCAGTTGCGGATGAGATTAACCTCCCGCTGATTGCCATGCCCTTTGGACGCTTGGACTTTCGGTATTCTGATGTAATAACAGATGTGGTGGAGTATATTCACAACCGGCGGATGCACGGAAATTATTATGCCACCGAGCTGATGAACAGCATTGCCCTTCTGGAGCCGCAGCAGAGAAATATTAACACCGCCCTGCGGCTGCTTTCTGACCGCTTGCACTGCACACTGCTGCTGACGAACCGGTATTTGGACCGGCGCGGCGCGGCAGCATGGCCGGTTTCCAATCAATGGGACTACCATGCTCTGCTGCAAGCATTGCGGCAGCGGCGAGAGCCAACAACCCGGCAGATGACAACGATGAAGCTGGATGGGAGATGCTTCAAGCTTTGGGATGTTCCAGTTCTGTCCAAAACACATCGCGGGATGCACCTGTTGGTGATGGACGAGTTTGACTATATGGAGGATGAGAAGCTGCGGCAGGCCGTGGATGTGGTGGCACTATTTTTGAACATCTGGGATAAAGGCACCTGCTACGATGGCACAGATGCGTTGATCGAGGCCATATTAACGGATGACCCCGCTAAAATGAGGAAGTTGGCGCAGCAGATGGGCATTTCCATAGGCACCGTCAATACTATGTGGGTCTTACAGGTTTCGGATATCCAGACCAGTCAGGAATTGACGGCCAGCCAAAAGCTGGACATTATCCTAAAGCTGAAGGTATATCTTCAGGATCATCATAAGGTTGTCATTGTGGATAGCTATGGTGCCTCTATTGTTGCCTTGACTGACGGGATGCTGTTCGAGGAAAACATGCGTGAGCTGGGCGAGCACTTTGTTTCACTACTTGAAAAGAAAGGATATGCTGCGCACGGCTGCGTCTTCGATGATCTTGAGAACACCTCGCAAGCCCGCGATGCATATAACCGGATGATACGCTGCTTTGCAGAGCTCTGTGCTGTGTATCCGCGGCGTAAGATCTATTCAGACAGCGATTTGCGCTATGTGCAATCATGCATCGACTATGTGAAGCAAGGCGAAGAAGCGGTAACGGGCTGTCTGCTGCCGATCCGGAAACTAAAGGATACCGCAGACGGGGACATTCTGATAGAAACGCTATGTACCTATCTTTTGGACGCAGAATCTAATACGCAAAGCACGGGGGAGCTGTTATATATTCACAAGAATACCGTACACTACCGGCTTAATAAGATACGGAGTGTTTTGCGGTGTGATCTGGTGCAAATGCCCGCGACCCTCGCCGTATATGAGGCGGCGACGGTCTATCGCATCCTAAAGGAGCTTTAGTCGTTTTCCACAATCCAATTGAGCAAACTCCACAAAGAGAGACTGCATATGCGGTCTCTCTTTGTTTTCGCGGCCAACAAAACGGGAGAATCCTTGGTTTGCCACCCGATGACCTCCGAAGGCAGAATCAATATAATCTTATTACAGGACGGAAAACGTTCTCAAAAAAATAAAAACGGAGGAACACAACATGGCAAAGCGAATTCTAAAGGAAGAACAGCTCATTGATGTCATTTGGGGCGCGACCTTAATGGGCGGCGGCGGTGGTGGTGCCATGGTAGGTGGCACAGATCTGCTGGACACCTACAAGAAGCTCCATCCGGAAAAGCCGGTGGAGCTGACGCTTTTGGAAACCTGCGACATGGATCCGGAGGCTTACGGCGCTGTTACCGCCGGTATGGGTGCGCCCACCGTGCTGAAAAATGTCGACTTCTCGCAGTATGCGGTCAACGCCTTCAATGCATTGAAGGCGTTGGGTGCCAAGATGGATCCTCCCCGTAAGCTGGAATACTCTGTTCCGGTGGAGCTGGGCGGCTTTAACACCTTCTGCCCCATGCTGATCTCTCTGCTCAACGACATTCCCTTTATCGACTGTGACGGCGCGGGCCGTGCGGTGCCTGCGCTGGACACCCTGCTGCTGCATATCAACGGGCTGGATACATCTCCTTTGGCGATGGCGGATGGCAAAAACAACAAGGTTACCATCGAACTGAATGACGCCAAGGACGCGCCCATGGGCGAGGAGATCGGACGCTGGATCTGCACCGCCTTTGGTCAGATCGCCGGTCTCTCCGGTTGGATGGTTCGGAAGAGTGACATCGAGGAGTCCCTGCCCTGCGGCACTGTGACCTTGTGTGAGAAGATCGGTCATGAGCTGCGCAGGTGTGCAAAGGACGGCTCTAACGCCTTTGAGGCACTTGCACAGGCTGGGATTGAATGCCGTTTCCTGACACGCGGCAAGGTCGTCAAGCAGGAGAATCTGCAGGCCAAGGGCTTTGACTTCGGCAAGGTGTATGTTGAGGGCGCGGACGGCCAGTGGATCATCTACTTCCAGAACGAGAACCTGCTGGTGGAGCATGAGGGTAAGCCTATTATGACGGTGCCTGATATCACCTGCTACTACAACGCCGCTACTGGAGAGCCTCTGACCAACGCCGATATCACAGAGGGTATGGAGATCTGCCTGGGTGCCATCAAGGCTCCCGATGCATGGTGGAAGAATCCCAATATGTTTGACGTTTGGAAGCCCTTCCTGTCCAATGTCGGCTATGAGGGCGGCAACATCCCGTTCACCAAGTAAATTTGACCGCATTACCATATATCTCCGAGAGGGACAGGGCTCGTCCCTGTCCCTCTCGGTGCTTTGGTGACCAATCGCATTCCCCGTCCCTACATTTTAGAGAGAGGAGAATAACAACATGGAAGAAAACAAGACGACTGTAACAGAAACCAAGCAGGAGGATAAGGGCTTATCCCAGATCCAACCCAACGAAAAACGCTCTTGGTGGAGTATCGCTTTCATTTGGGTGGGTACCATGATCTGTATCCCCATGCTGATGGTCGGCGGCATCTTCGGAGGTGTGCTGACCATGGGTTCCATCTTTTGGGCCACCCTCATCGGGTTTGCCATCTGCTGCACCATGATGATCCTGGGCGGCATTGTCGGCTCTGACACCGGTCTGAACGCCACCATGTGTTCCACCAGAGCCTTCGGTATGACAGGCGCCAACTTCACAATGGCACTGGTTATCTTTATCTGTGAGGCAGGTTGGTTCGCCGTGCAGACCGCCACCTGCGCCGTGGCCTTCAACACACTGCTGCTCCATTTGGGCGTAGAATTCCCCTTCTGGCTCAGTTGTGTTATCTGGGGCGTTGTCATGTTCATCACTGCCGTTTACGGCGTGAAGTGGATGGCGGTCTTGAATTATATCGCCGTGCCCCTTCTTGTACTGCTGTGCGCCTATGGCGGTATCCATTCCATCAACACCGCCGGTTGGGGCAACATCGCCTCTGCCGTTTCGGAGAACCTGATGCCCCTGCCCGCCGCTATCTCCACCGTCATCGGTCTGTTTGCATTGGGTGCCACCTGCAACTCGGACTATACCCGCTACTGTAAGACCCGCGGCGATGTGGTGAAGGCCACCTTGATTGGCGTTATGCCTGCAGCTCTTCTGATGATCATGGTGGGTGCCATCATGTCCATCGGCACAGGCAACTATGACGTGGCCGCCATGTTCGCAGGCTTGGGTCTGCCCATCGTTGCCATGCTGGTGCTGATCCTCGCCACTTGGACCACCAATACCGGCAACGCCTATATGTCCGGTCTGGCCGCCTGCAAGATGTTCTCCATCAAGGACAGCAAGCGTCCTCTGGTCACCATGATATGCGGCGTGCTGGGCGTCATTATGGCGATTGCAGGTCTGGCGGATTTCCTGAACACCTATATCAGCATTCTGGGCGCGGTGGTGCCTCCCATCATGGGCGTCGTTATCTGCGACTACTGGGTCATCTGCAAGGCCAAAAAGGAGAACTGGTCTCCTGTGCGCGGCATCAACTGGATCGGCATCATCGCGTGGGTCATCGGCGGCGGCTTCGCACTGCTGGAGACGCTGGGCGTGGTGACAGTGTTCTCCTCCGCGCTGGACGGCGTGATCATCGCCTTCGTGGCCTACTGGATCCTCTATTCCCTGCTGAAGAATACTAAGCTGGCCGGCTCCGGCGATATGACTATCGAGGAAGCCTGCTCCGTCGCACAGTAAGGAGTGTTTGCTATGAGTAAAGACAACGCGTTAGATATTGTATTGTCCGAATTTCTGGAGCTGGCAAAGGTCCCCCGCCCTTCCCATCACGAGGAGCGTGTCAGCGAGTACCTGTTCCAGTGGGCCAAAAGCCATGGCCTGGCCGTGGAAAAGGACAACATGAATGAGATCATCATTGACAAGCCCGCCACCCCCGGCTGCGAGAATGTACCCCGTGTGATCTTTCAGGCACACATGGATATGGTCTGCGTATGCGAAGAGGGCGTCACCTACGATCCTATGAACGATCCCATCAAGGTCATCAACGATGGTGTGACCCTGACTGCAGACGGCACCAGCCTGGGTGCCGATGACGGTATCGGCGTGGCGATGTGCCTGTACCTGCTGCAGGACGACACCCTGCGTCACGGTCCCATCCGCGCCATCTTCACCACCAACGAGGAAGACGGCATGGACTCCATCGCCATTGACCCCAAGTATCTTGACGGCGGCTATCTGGTCAATTTGGATTGGGAAACGCTGGGCTCACTGTGCAATTCCTGTGCCGGCGGCGACTTCTTCAACTACAGCCACAAGGCCGAGTGGGAAAAGCCTATTGTGGGCTGCAAGACACTGACCTTTTCCCTCAGTGGTCTGCTGGGCGGTCACTCCGGCGTGGGGATCAACAAGGGTCACGCCAACGCGCTGGTCAGCATCGCTACGTTGCTGGCTATGCTGCGACAGGGCGGCGTCAGCTACCGCGTGGCCTCCTTCAGCGGCGGTCAGGCGAAGAACGCCATCCCCGCATTTGGCACCGCCACCATTGTTCTGTCTGCCACTGAGGAGGACAGGGCCAAGGCTATCATTGAAACCTTCCGCGCAGAGTTCGCAGAGGCTTTCGGCAACATCGAATCGGATATGGTGTTCACCACCACCTTCGGTGATACCGCGCCTGACCGCGTACTGACAGGGGAGGTTGGTTATGGTATGGTGGGTCTGATGACCACGGTTCCCAATAACGTCCACACCATGAGCCCGTTTATCGACGGGCTGGTGGAGAGCTCCGCCAACCTGGGTGTGGTGTCCGTGGGCGAGGATATGGTGCGCTTCACGGTGTTTGCCCGCAGCAGCGTTGCCTATCAGGCCACTCAGATCGGTGTGATCTGCAGCGCACTGGCCAATAGCTTCGGCTTTACCTTCGACAGCGAGGGTCATGTTCCCGGCTGGGCGGTCAATCCCAACAGCAAGCTGACCCATATCGCTTGCGAGGCCTACAAGCATCTGACCGGCACGGATATGATCGTGGAGCCGGTACACGCCGGCGTGGAGTGCGGCGCCTTTGCGGAGAAGAATCCCCACCTGGACATGATCTCCGTTGGTCCGACGCTTCTTGACGTGCATACGCCCAATGAAACCTGCAAGATCGAGGATGTCAAGATCACTACCGAGCTGCTGATCGAAATCCTGGAGCGTATCGCCAAGTAAAAAGACTTCATCTTACTTCCAATTTAGGCTACTTTCGACCATTGTCTCCTTACAGGTCGGGAGCCGGGCTGCGTGATACGCGCAGTCCGGCTCCTGGCAATTTATGTATGCCGATGTATGGTCTATATGATCACCTGCCGCCTTCACGGCTTCTGTATCGCAGCCAATGAGTCCATGAGCGAATGGAAGCCATCTTCTCCCAGCATGGCCGCGGCATCGAACGGGATGCCTTCAGAGGTCATAATAGCCGGATCGCCGCCGGGCATATCCTCGCCCACTGCGGGTACGCACTTTCTCAAAAGGCCCTTATCGTGGGTTAACCTATTCTGCGCTGATTGGAATCGGAACTCTGAACTGTTTCCGAAACAGGCTCGCTCTCCTGAAGGGAACGCCACTCGATGTTCTTTTCGAGGATGTCTCCGGATACTGCATCGACCTTGTAGGAATACGCACACTTGTCCGTGTAGAACTCCAGAATGTAGCAAGGCTTGCCCTGATTGCGGCTCAGCTCCTCTCGGGTGAACACGATCTTCTGCGTCAGTTCATCCAGTTTGGCGTCCTTCAGTGCAATCTTCTTTGCTTCCTCCAAGGAGATGAACTTCGATACACAGACAGAAGAAATGCCGGAGACCTCTTGGAATTTAAGAAGCTCGTCCAACGACATGCGGGCAACCTCGTTCGTGGGTAGACCGGTTTTGTTTGCTGCGGTAAGGATCCAGTCGGCGCGACCAAGGGAGACATGGAATTCCTCGGCGATCTTTGCTGCTTCGGCGTTTTCCGTCAGTTCGGAGTGGAAAACCAGCGTGCCGACGGCATCGGTCTGCTCCAGGGCCTGCTGGATCTCCGCGGAGAGCGATGCCTTTAGCTCGGCGTTCGCATCAAGACGGGAATCAAAAGAGATCAGAACAGTCGCTTCGCCATTTTCCATATATCCGCAGGCCTCGTAGGCGGCGACCGTGCGCGTTAGAGCGGTCTCGACACTCTGCTTTCCCAGCGCAACATCGCTGAGCGCATTTTCCGCATCGCTGTTCAGGCTGCGGACATTCTTAACGCTCCCGCTTTTGGCAATCGTATATTCCACGCTGGGGTTGACATCCATTGTGAAGGTACCTGCTGTCGCATTGCTTCGGATGGCATGTGTGGCGATGCCGGTGCAGAGAACCAGTGCAAGGCAGGCAGCCATTGTTCCAAGCTTGGCCCAACCGGGCTTTCTTTTGGTATTTGCTTCGCTTTCCGCGTCAGCGATAAGCTCGTCATTGATCTTTCCGATCGAACGAAGAAGAACTTCGGTTTTCATAGCATAATTCCCTCCTTTTCAAGAAATCGTCTTAGTTCGCTTCTCATACGGAAAAGCAAAGACGTCACCTTGCTCTCGCTCATTCCGTATGCGTCCGCAATATCCCGTATTGCATAGAGATGATAGTATCTGCGGACAAAAATGTTACGGTTCAGCTTGGGCTTTGCATACAGGAAGCGGTCAATGGCGGCAGCCAACTCATTTTCTTCTATGGTCTGCTCCACAGTCGTTTCCGAAGGAACGCAGGCTTCCAGCTCAGACAGCGCGAGGACTACTTGTCCGTGTCCGCGTTTTTCGGCAGTATACCGCTTATAACGGTTCAGAGCGAGGTTGCGCGTGATTTTCCCTAAGTAGATCGACAAACGGTTCGGACGCTGCGGCGGAATTGAATTCCATGCGCCAAGGTATGTATCGTTGGCACATTCCTCCGCATCCTCTTTGTTACGCAGTATGTTATATGCAATCGTGTGGCAGTAGCTCCCGTACTTTTCTGTGGTGGCGGTAATCGCGCTCTCATTACGCGCCCAGTACAATTCTATGATCTCATGGTCTTTCATTGCGCCCTCCCTTCTTTCTGCGTAAAGGCCTTTCACTTATATAGACAACAAAAATAACCATTCATTGCGTGGACAGGAAAACTTTTCTTCAAGCTTATCATATCATGCGGGAGCGGCGATTTCTACCGGTCTGAAAGCGCTGGCTTAAAGAAACAGCTTGCCGCCTACGCCGGACAGCACCCTGACCAGTGCCGCCAGACCGACGCAGACCCCGAAACGGGCTGCATGGAGTTTGATATTGCAAAGGGGCGTTTCTCTTTCCGTCTGACCGCCCCATATAGCGAGGAACGCCGGAGAGCCGCCAGCGAAGCGGCGAAAAAACACTCTGGCAATTTGACACGCACTATTCAAAAAGATGTGGTATAATTTTTTTGAAAAAGTTTGAGATTTGATGTAGTATTTGCAGCTAAAACCGTAGTATATAGGTGAAGCCGGAAAGGAGGCGATGTGATGATAACAGATGAAAATATCATTGAATTGTTTTTCGCACGTTCAGAACAAGGCATACGGGAACTGGATACAAAATACGGAAAAGACTGCCACAATCTTTCCTATCATATCGTAGGGAGCAGGCAAGACGCGGAGGAATGTGTAAACGATGCTTATTTGGGCGCATGGAACGCGATTCCCCCTGCTCGCCCCAATCCTCTGCTGACTTATATCTGTAAAATCGTTCGGAACATTTCATTGAAGATTTATTACAGAAAGGAAGCAGCAAAACGAAGCAGCCATTACACGATTGCTATGGAGGAAATCGAAGCCTGCATAGCAGCCCCTAACACAGTAGAAGCAGAGATCGAAGCCAGAGAGCTGGCCCGTATCATTGGGGATTTTTTGGATACGCTGCCTGCCGAAAACCGCGTTATCTTCATGCGCCGCTATTGGTTTGCCGACAGCTATAGAGACATAGCCGAGTTTGTAGGACTTTCGGAGAAAAACATCTCCGTCCGGCTGACCCGTATCCGTCAGAAAATGAAAGAGTATTTAGCGGAGAGGGAGGTGTTTGTATGAACTCTAAGAATTTTTCCGAAGCAATGAACAAGTTGGAAGATAAATATATCACAGAAGCAATAACATACAACCATATGAGCAAAACTGGCACACACGGGCATATTAAAAAAGGTTTTTTAATTGCTGCACTTATCGCAGCTCTCTTGCTGCTGTGTGCTGCTGCATATGCAATTATCCGTTCTTACTCAACGACCATCGAAAACACAACCCTATATTGGTATACAGATGCTGGCGTAGTGGATTCCAGACAACCGGGCTTGCTTTCACCAGAAGAAGCTGCACAGAAACTTGCGGTATTGTTCATGGAGGACTTGAAAACAGACAGCGAGGAAAGAACCTTTAAGGTAACGGAATATAAAAACCTTTCTGTATCTGTTATGCCGACAAGTCAGATTGATGCGGAAACTGCTGCAATTTATTCCTTGAGGGAGGAAGAAATCTCCCCTGACACATGGCTTGTGGAAATCTCCGTTTCCTATAAATACGAGGGAATATTAAGCCCTGTCGGACCGAGTAATGGGGAGTGGATTGACATTCTCTATCAAGCAAGCCCTATCGGATTTTTAATGACAAAAGATGGCAATTCCTATTCACTGCAATCGAGATATAGTTAAGACAAAGTGGTGCAACACTATTCACAAAGCGCAATCGACAAAAATCGGTTGCGCTTTTTCACTGTCTGCCCCATACAGCGAGGAACGCCGCAGGGCGGCAAGCGAAGCGGCGAAAAAGTACGGCGTTCATAGAAATGTTGCATATTTGAGCGGAGATGGGAATTGAAAAGCGCGCACTTTGCATGGTATAATTATATTAGATAGTTATAAGTGATTTGAACAATCCTTCTGCCCGCCGACAAAGCAAAAGAAACCGACCTGATTCTTGGAGGTGAACAGTATGAAGAAAAAGAAGTTATGGATTGCGCTCCTCGTAGCTTTTGTAGTGCTTGCGGCATCCGTTGTTTATTTGAACCGGGCTGTAACTTTGGTCCCGTCAAGATTTATGCGCAAAATTGTTTGCAGGCTCCGGCTGAGTGAAGTCAGCCGGCAATAGAGGCGTCGTCCAGAGCCGCCTCCAAGTGCTTCATGTTCATGTATTTCTTGTTGCCCCACTGGGTACCTGCCACATGGCGCAGCCTCGCGCAGACCAGCATCAGGGCGGAGTTGCCGTCCGGGAATGTCCCCACCACCCGCGTCCGTCGGCGGATCTCACGGTTCAGCCGCTCGATCACGTTGTTGGTACGGATGCGGGTCCAGTGTTCGCTGGGAAAATCGCAGTATGAGTGATTTCCGGTTTCAGCCATGGCCGGGAACCATTGATATTACTACTCTTTTGGAGTTTTGCTCATGGCTGTGTGCTATGATGTGGAGGAGGTGATGGATCATGAAAAAATTGACGGGTATCGTGTGTCTGCTGGCATTGATGCTGACGCTGACTGCCTGCGCCGGGGCGGGGGATTGGAAATATGAGGACCTGCCGGGCGACTATGCCGTGTGGCGGATCAATAGCCAAGAGATCCCGCTGGTCTGTGTGGATGACGATGGTCTGACTGCCGAGCCGGTGGTGGAGGGCTATGTATACGCCGTGGCCTGGGACGAGAGTACCATCTATGTCCAGCAGCGTGCGGAGAAAGACAAGGGCGACATGGCCTATTACGCGGTGGCGCTGGATTCCGGCGCGGTCAGCGGCCCTTATACAGAGACGGAGTTTGCCGCGGCCTGCGCGGAGCAGGGCGTGGACGCGGCCAATATTGGTTGGCAGGCGCAGAAAGACTGGAACAAGGTCTATGACAGGTAAGGGGTGCGGCAGATGAAAACAAGGAAGCAAACGAGTTTATCGTTTACTGGCTGCCGTTGATGAAAGGGAATCCTTACAATCTCATTGCATTTCAGTCTGACAGCTATACACAAGCGGCGCAGCTATCCATTGAGCCAGCACCCGATACATTGCTACGGGTATTTATGGCGTGGATGCCGCTTGAGAGTGCCGTGGATATTTCTACGCAGAACCTCACCGCCCCGGTGCGCACCGGCTTCACGGCAGTGGAGTGGGGCGGCTGTCAAGTTAGGTAACCGTTGGAGTTAAAGAACGTCAAACTTCATTCTCAGGAGGACTGTTATGAACACAAAAACAAAGCAAGGCGGGCTTGGCATCGTATCCATCCTGACGATTGTATTCATTGTTCTGAAGCTGTCAGGCGTGATTAAGTGGCACTGGATATGGGTGCTTTCGCCAGTCTGGATTTCCGCATTGACTGCTGTTGTCCTCTTTGCCGGTATTCTGATTGGCGGAAGGCTGAAAAAGGGCAAGTGGTAATATGCTGTCAGGAATTTCAAACTCCCTTTAGGAACTAAAGGACGCACGTCCATACTCTCCTATCGGGAGTATCGCACATCCTGCGGAGCTTCATTCCCGGTAAGCAGAAGAAAACTGCCAGACCGAGAATGCTTCGTCACTTCGTTCCGTTAAGTGAGGAGAATGACAATGAAGATTAAATGGATTGGAAAGTATGACGGAAAAAATCTTCCTACTGCTGATGTTGAAGTTGGTGCAAAAGAACTGCCGGAAGTAACAAGCAAGTCTGCAATCATACTTATTCCGATTGTTCTTTTGTTTGCTTGTTGTGTTTATGTCAAAAAAACTTATCTTGGAGGGGTCGCCTTTTCAAGAGTTGATTGGATGATAGGTCTTGTGATTGCGTTATTTTTCTTCCCGGTTCATGAACTCATCCATGCCGTAAGTTTTCCAGCGGGTAGTGAAGTCATTATGTTCTACACGACGCAGGGACTTGGAACGACATGTACATCACCGATGACAAGAAATAGGTTTATCGTGGTTAATATACTTCCATCGCTAATTTTAGGTGTTGTTCCGCTAATTGCATATATGATTGTTCCACGCACTTATGCTTTTGCAAGCACTGTTCTCTGTGTTTTCAGCCTTGTTCATGTGGGGGCTGGGTATGTTGACTATCTGAATATTGTACACTTGTTAAGACTTCCTTCGGATTCAAAAATTCAAATTTCTGGAGCAAAGATATACTGGATGTAAGTTAAGATACTTTCGACCATTGTCTCCTTACAGGTCAGGAGCCAGGCTGCGTAATACGCGCAGTCTGGCTCCTGGCAATTTATGTATGCCGATGTATGGTCTATATGATCACCTGCCGCTTTCACGGCTTCTGTATCGCGGCCAATGAGTCCATGAGCGAATGGAAACCATCTTCTCCCAGCATGGCCGCAGCATCGAAGGGGATGTCTTCAGAGGCCGTAATAGCCGGATCGCAGCCGGGCATATCCTCGCCCATTGCGGGTACGGGTTCCGGGTGCATATTGGACAGTATCTCACGAACCAGTTGCTCCACTGTTTGCCGGTCTATCCTTGGCGCAGCCGCGGCCTCCGGTGTTTCCGGGCAATTCATATAGTGGGTCACGGCGTTGACCAGGAACTGTGCCTTGCGCCGACCCTGCTCGTTCAAGATCGCGGCTACCTGCTGGTGGCTTGGGTCACCGGCATTGAATTGGACGGTATATCTGAAGGAATCCTTCTTTTCGCCCATATGGATCACCTACTCGTCTTCGTAGCCGCATACAAGAGACCGTACCCGGCAGCGTTGGCACCAATCTCCTCCACAAAGATGGCCGTACCGACCTTACCGGACTTTTCGATCTGTTTCCGAAGCAGCAGAGAGCCGCCGCCTACAAAAATAACCCTGCCGGTACGCAGCTCGATCTTCCGCTCCCGCAGAGTACGGAAAAGGTCCGCCACGAAGGACTCCGCGCCGCGCTCTACCAGTGTTTGGATCTCACTGCCGTACTCTGTACTGCAACCTGTGAGAATGGAGTCAATGTCCGTTTCCTCCAGCAGCAGATCATGGTCGGCACGAATCTTGGACAGCAATCGGTTATAGAGTGTAATGACGCCGTTTTCCAGCGAATCGCAGGAAGCCCAGTCTGCTGCGCCATAGCGCAGGGAGAGATAATCGGCAGTAAAACCGCCTATGTCGATCACAGTGGCCTTGGCAACCGTGCCGAGCTGGAGCCGCTTGAACACCGGAGCCGTAGCTGCCAGCGCCTGCGGGAAGCAGACCGCCTCCGTGATACAGATGGAGTATTTCCTCCCATTGAATTCAAACCCGATCACACCGCGGTTCAGGAAATACTGGGCAAAGCGTTTATACTGCGTTCCATAATGCGCAGGCGGCAGCCCAACGGCAAGCTGAATGTTCATCAGCCGATCCGGGACATACTGGCCCGCCGTGTTGATCTCGTAAGCGATGGCGAACAACGTCAGGATAAAAAATCGGTCGTCCTCTGTTTTATCCCGGGTATAGGGGATTCGCTGGTCGGAGAGCGTGTAGTATTTTCCCCGATAAAATAGGATGTTGTCACCGAAAGGGGGACGGGTATCGCTCTCTACCAGTCCGGATGTAAATACCCTACTGGCTGTTTTAATTTGTTTATTTCCGTGGTCTACGCAGACTAACATAAGATCAGCTCCTTCTCTTTTGTGCTTATACTGTGTTTATACGACTTTAATACGCATTACTGCAACAGATAGGAATAAATATCCCCCGGCCTAGCCGGGGGTATTTCTTATGCGGGCGAAGCCCTATG
>OBDM01000139.1_pt1 | contig 40773 bp, 38 predicted proteins | sample 1518281 | NCBI WGS metagenome assembly OBDM01 (sample SAMN01760942, study PRJEB22395) | human gut metagenome | reverse complement strand
GGGAATTCATAAAAAAATATAAAAGTCAAGAAGAATCGTTATTTGCAATATAGGTGCTCAAAGTATTTATTTTAAATAATTTGTGACAAATGATTGACTAACCTACACAAAAGTTAAGGAAAATGCGATAAAATACTTGATTTTAAGTGTAATTGATGTTAAAATATATAAAAGTTTTTGTAGAAATATTAATTGGAGCAATTAGATATGGATATAAACGAAGTAATTTATATTGTAAAAATAATAATCAAAAAAAATTTTTGTAAAAAGGTATTTTTTAACCTTGTTTTAGTGTGCAATTAATTAAACCAGAGAAGTTTTTCTCGGTTTTTGTTTTTGTTAATCCCCTAATAAGGGTTTATATATATTCTACAATTTTTCTGAAAGGAAGGTAATTTACTATGAAAAATCAAACTGAAAAAATTCAAGGACTATTTTTGGATCAAAACCAAAGTCCAAGTCAATTCTTGGAAAGGCGGCTGGTAACTCTCTTTGGAATTAATTCAATGGCAATAAAAGCACTTGATTTAGTTCGGGAAGAAATGTGCGTTGAAAAGGGATTCAAACGAGACAATGGCACTGATTATTATAATCATTGTGTTGATGTCGCAAATACGTTGATTTCTTTTGGTATAAAAGATGAAGATGTAATTTGTGCAGCATTATTGCATGATATAATTGAAGATGTCGAAGGCTATAGAGAAGTAACCATAGCCAAGATGTTTAATCCAAATGTTGCAAGGTTGGTAATGCTTGTTACAAAAAAGGAAGGCGTAAATTACAAACATCCAGAAGCAATTAAAGAATATCTGCAAAATATATCTACAGATATGAATGCAGCAGCAATTAAGGCTTCTGATAGAATGCACAACATGTTGACTTTGGATGAAAAAACTTTTGAAGCCAGATACAGAAAGGCTATTGAAACGAAAACGTATTATTTACCGTTTTTTAAACAGTGTAGATATATGTATCCGAGATACGAAAATCTTTTTTACGCTCCATTTGAAAACAACTTACGAACCAATATAGTATCGTAAGTTTTTATTTTATATAAAACTATAATGTTTTCTTTCTAGAAAGGAGAACATTTTTTATGCTTGAATTCAAAATAATACAAGAATTAAAACCAAATACTGAAATTCTAGAAATCATCAAAAGCTACACTTACATAACTAAAAATGGTAAAGTTAAACACTTACTGAAAACAAATCTGCAATTTGTTGAACCTATAGAGTACATAATTACATATCCTACTATTCTTACAATACTAGAATACAAAGTTAATGAGATTAGAAATAAACCATTCTACATTAAAGAGCATAATGAGAAATACAATCTCAAAGAAATCAAACAAATTATCATAAAATTATCAAATTAGTGTCTGCAATTTTATTATTTAAAGAGGAAACAAATGAGAGATATTTTTAGTTTAGGGTTGCAAAAATTAAAACTATTTAGGAAACAATTGAAAGAAATTTTCAAAAATTGGTTGTTATTTTCCGTTTTAGTTTGGAAAGAAGTGAGGAGATGATTTTATGAGTAATAGATGTGCAGTATATGTAAGAGTTAGCACAGATGATCAAAGAGATAATGGTTATTCTATTGATTCACAATTAAGAATGATTAAAGAATATTGTGAGAAAAACTACTATTTAATAGTTGATGTCTATAATGATGCAGGACATTCTGGAAAAGATTTAATGAGACCTGAAATGCAAAGATTATTAAAAGATATTAAATCTAAAAAGATAGATAAATTAGTTGCAATTAAAGTAGATAGATTAACTAGAAATAATTATGATGGTTTTTGGCTACTTAATTATTGTGAACAACACGATGTAAAAATTGAATTAATACTAGAACCTTATGATGTATCTACTGCTAATGGTGAAATGATATTTGGAATGAATTTAGTATTTGGGCAAAGAGAAAGAAAAGAAATTGGAGCAAGAACTAAACGAGCTATGGAAGAAATGGCATTATCTAAAATACACCCTAGTAAAGCACCATATGGCTATATTAGAAACAAAGAAACAGGACATTTAGAGATAGAACCTATTGAGGCACAAGTAGTTAAAGAAATATTTGAACTATGTAAAAAAGGACATTCTACAAGAAACATAGCAAGTATTATGAAAGATAATAATTCATACTTGAAACAAGGTAAATGGCGAAGTGACCGAGTCTATAAAATATTAACTAATTCTATTTATATAGGTGTATTTGAATATGGAAAATATAAAAGAAAACCACAAGACGTTTTAAGAGTTAATAACTATTGTGAACCTATTATTGATGAACAAACTTGGAATGTTACAAGAGCAAATTTAGAGAAAAATAAACACTCTAATTATGGAGAACATATTCATTTATTTACTTCAATAGTTAAGTGTCCAGATTGTGGTGTAATACTTTCTTCTACTAATTCTTTTAAAAATAGTGGAACTGAAAAAGAAAAAGTTTATTATCATTTGACTTGTAAAAATGCTAATTGTAAATCAAAAGGACTTCATTATAGTTCAGATAAAATAGAACAAAAACTAGGACGTATTTTAAATGAATTAACTAGATATATGTATGATGCAGATAATGAAATTATAGTTTGTAATTCTACTAAAACTAAAGAGATTAAAGACATAGATAATGCTATTGAAAAATTAAAACAACAAGAGAAAAAGTTAGTAGATTTATATTTAAGTTCTACCCTAAATGTTGAAGTAATTAACCACAAAAATGAAGTAATAAAAAAAGAAATAGATAAACTAAACCAAAAGAAAAACAAACTAGATCCAGATGATGACTTTAAAGATTATACAGTAGAATTACTTAAAAAATTAGATTGTGATTATCAAGATGATAACAATATTTTATTTCAAAATAAACTAGGATTTTCATTTTTATGGGATAGTTTAAATAGAAAAACTAAGAAAGAATTAATACAAAGATTAATAGCAAATTTAGAAATTACAAGAGATAAAAATTACAATATTGAAATTAAAAATATAAAATTCACAGATGAATTTATATCTAAAAGTAATAAAGAATATTTAAATTATCTTAATGAAATTTTAAATAATAATGAAATTGGAATTAAATATAAAGAACAAATCAACAAGCAAGAATTAGAAAAATTAGAACAAGATTACTTCATATTTTCTACAAAAAAATATGAAGATAATAAATATTCTGAAGCAGATTTGATTTTATATATGGAACTAATAAAACAACATTTTTTTCACGATGGAATTATAAATTGTCCATATATTGAAGATAATAACATAGTAGATAACCTACTATTAATACCAAAAACAATTATAAATATTTAATAAAAATAAGAAAGGAATGATTTTATTATGGAAATAACTTATACAAAACAAGGAGATTATTTATTGCCAGATTTAACTTTAAAAGAAACTAAAAAAGGAATTATAAACAAATATGGAAGAATGAGATTAGCCTATTTAAAAGAATATAAAAAAGCACTATATACTTCACTTTTAATGAAAGAAGAACTTACTAATCATCTTATTTCAGTAAGTAAAAGTTCAGAAGATTTATTAAATACTTTGATGGAAAGTTATAAAAAATCAGATGAAAGACTATTCGAAAAAAATAAAAAAAGAAATCATATTGAATGGGCAAAACTTATGAATAATTATAAAATTACAGCAGAAGAAATTATATTAAAAGAGTATATTTTTATATAAATAATTTAAAAAAGAGGAAAAAATTAGCAAAGTAATTTAATCCTCTTTTTATATATTAACCAATATGGGAGTAAAAGTAATGTCTAGCCAGCACTGAATTTATACTCCCGTACAAATTCTTATATGGGGAAAATCCCCAAACCCCTTAATTTTTAAAAATTGCAACTAGAAAAAAACAAGGTTAATTTATTATTTAACCTCGTCTGTATCTTTATAAAAATCCATAATGTGTTGAATGTCTTTTTTATCTTTTGAACGATTAAGTTGCTTTTTTAATTTTAATACAGATTTTATTGTTTGTACTTTATATCCGAATAATTCTATATATTCTATTTTTTCATAATAATGATTACTAAAATTTATTATATTATCAATAAACCAAACATTATAATTTTCAATTTCTTTTTCAAACGTGCAACTATATTTTTTTAATAATTGGTTATATAATTCATTAGAAACAGTTATATCTATATCAGATGTATATTCTTTTACATTTTGAAGTACTAAAGCTGCACCACTAATAACTATATAATTTTGTGAATCAAAATTATATTTATTTAGTGTTTTTAAAATATTCTCTTTGTTAAAAATCATTTTATTCTCCTTTCAATAAATTACAGCGAATAATACAATTACATTATACTATAAATTACAAAAAATTCCCATGCTTCCTTGAAAAAATATAGGAATTACTATATAATGTTTTTAGAAAGAGAGCATTGTAGTTCGTAAGCTGTAGCTTAACCGCTGCAAGAGCACAAATCGAACCTTTGATTTATCATATAGAATCATTCTATAATGAACTTCAAAGATTGCAAGAAGAAATAAATAATTTGAAATAAAGAGAAAGGAAATTTGTAGATGTTGGGTGTCCTTATGTAAGGACACCCAGTTCATAAATAATTTTAGAAAGGTGATTATAATATGGAAAAAATCAATAAAACACAATCAGGAAGAGGGTATTTGTTTAGGGTATCAGCAAGTGATATTTGTAATTATGATTGTTCGTTTTGCCATCTAGGTCAAAATGAAAGTGTAAAATACTAACAGATGAGGAATTTTTAAGAGTTTTTAAAGTCGCAAATGAGCTATATAAAATTAAAGCTTTACACTTTACTAGGGGAGAACCTCTAATGCGAAAAACCTTACCAGATGTTATTCATCAATGTAGATTAATAGCTGGTGAAGATTTAGATATAGCTATGACAACTAATGCATCTTTATTAGAAAGAAATCTGGATAAGCTTGTTGAAGCAGGGTTAAATAGAGCAAATATTAGTTTCCATTCAATAGATGATAAAAAGTATAAAGAATTTACAGGAAGCAAGATTAATGTTACAGACATAATGAATACTATTTGAATAGCCAAAAATGCAGGTTTGAAAATAAAAATTAATTCAGTTGTTATTAGAGAGTTAGTGTAAAATATTTGTAGGCAAAAATAAAAATTTTGTCTACATTTTTTAATTTAATATTGAAAAAACATGGTTAATCCAATACAATGTAATTGCCAAAAAACAACGAAAGGATTGATAACCATGTTTGAAGAAATTATAGCAAGTAAAGAAGTAAAATTCAATGATTTAGAGAAAAAAGTTTTTAAATTTGTATGTTTTTTTGGATGTTTAATAATAAAATTAATGTTAGAAGTGTACGATAGGAAATTAATGGAAAATAGAGATAAGAAAAAATATAGACATAAAGGATTACGAGAAACATCAGTAAATACAATAATGGGAGAAATAAAATATAAAAGAGTAATGTATGAAGTTCAAGAAGAAGGAATAACAAAAACAGTATATTTATTAGATGAAACATTAAAAATAAGTGCGGAAGGAAAAGCATCAAGTAATTTAGTAGAAAAAGTAATAGAAACAGTACCAGATATCAAAATGATAGAATATTATTTGAAAGGATAGGGTAAAGGATAATGGAAGAAATAGAAAAGATGAAGTTAACTAAAAGTATAGTAGAAATTCAAAATAAAATTATAAATTATGATAGAAATAGTGCAATTGAATTAATAAAAAAAGTGAGAGAAGATCATAAAGGAAAGGAACAAATTGCATATGTTTTAAATAGTATTCCGTTAGAAATGGGAACAGATGATATGATAATAAAAACGTTACAAGCTGAAGAGATTAGATTAACTTTAAAACTAAAAAATGAATAGCAGGTGATCCCTGCTTTTTCTGTATCAAAAATGTATACATCATGTATCCATAAACCTCCATAATTTTAAACGGCGAAAATCTCAAAAATGGAAAATAAGGGGTAATATTGCAAAATAAGATACACTAAAATAAAACAACTAAATACTTACAGCTGTAACACTTAGCACAATTTTAAAATAATTCAAAGTAAATGGCAAAATAAGCAAGAGTACGCTCATAACCCGAAGATTAAAATTTTAGACCAGCTTTGGCGGATGGTCAAGCCTGGAGAGTGTCGAGAAGAATCCCTGCACGGAGTAGAGCTGCTCTGTGCAACAATAATGGCGATCATGAATCTGGGCTGAACATAAGATCGTCACCCCAGAAGAAAAGGAGGTGAGGAATGAATTTTCCTCATCTCCGATATTATATTTTAGTAGGTATTACATTAACAGTTTTATAATTAGTATAAATAACCATGCCAGGCTTTGCTTTAGGCATTTTTTTTACGTTTTTCTTCAAAGTATAATCAACAGGTACATTAGATGAATATTTAGACTTACTGTAATATGCAGCTATGGCAGCACACTTATTTATAACTTCCTGTGGAGGCATTTTTCCATCAGTCTTTAATATTAAATGACTTCCATGACTATCTTTAACATGAAACCAGTAGTCATTTGAGTTAGCTAATTTATGAGTAATATATTCATTTTGTAAATTGTTTTTTCCAACAAAAATGGTAAATTCATCTATTGCATATTTTATTACTTCAAAATTCTTTTTTTTGTTAGAAGTATTTTTTACTTTAGAAGGTTTTACAAGTATACCAGAAATTTCATCATACACATCATTTAATTCTTCAATTGAGAGTGCATTATTTACAGAATAAATAACGCTTTCTATGTACTCAATTTCTTGCTCAATTTCAAATTTTTGCTTAGTTACAATTTCGTAAGTCGATTTTAACTTGTTATATTTTTTAAAAAACCTTTTAACATTTTCACTTGGCAAAATTGAACTATCCAAAGGAATTGTTATTATTTTGTTCCCTTCATAATAATTTTCTAAGTCAACACTATTAATATTATAATTGTTTATACGATATAAATTGCTTATAATTAACTCGCCGTATAATTTATAAGTATTCATCTCATTGCATTCTTTTAGCTTTAAATTAATATTTTGTAATTTTATTTGTAGCTTTTTTATATTGTTAAGTAATAGTTTTAATATATTATTCTTAAAATTTTTAAAGTTTTCCGCATCTTCTTTTCTGGTGTAAAAGTCGTCCAAAAAGAAATTAATAGACAAATTGCCTTCTTTACTTCCATTCTCTAGATAGAAATCTTTATCATACAATGCACATATAATATTATTTGAATTTAGATTATTTATTAAATTACAAATATAATTGTATATAATAAATAAATTTTGGCTATTTATTTCACAAGGAATATTTAATAGAGTGCAACAATGTTCAATAAAATTTCTACTAATTCCAGTAAACATAGCAGAAAAGCAAGTCGGTAAATCGCTATTTTTATCATTAAATAATTCCTCAAAGTCATCAAAATTATTATGAGACAATAAATCTAACTTATTAGAAGTAGGAAATAGATATTTAAATTTAGGCAATATATCTCTATTTGAACCATTAGAAGTAGATAAATGTCTTAAACTATTTATTATAATATCACAATCATCAAGCAAAATGACGTTGCTATGTTTTCCCATAAGTTCAACTATTAGTTTTTTGGTTGTAAAATTATCAGACATATCTAAATCTTCAAATTCAATAACAACAACTCTTTCTAAGCCTAAAGAATAAACTCGAGAAATCCTAGTGTTTAACAAATACTTTCTTAAAACCATACAGAAGTTAGAGGCAACAAGAGGATTAGGCTTTGTATTTGTTGTTAAGTTAATTCTATAATTAGCAGAGGAAATATTTATATTAAGTGCATATTTTATACCACTTACATAAACACCAATTAAAACCTCATCAGAAGATGGGCAAAAAATTTTATCTATCTTTCCACCAACTAAAGAATTATTTAATTCATATACAACACTTTTGGTAACTAAACCATCAAAGGCCATTTTAAATCACTCCATATACTTTAAAAACTTTTGAGAAAATTATAACAAATTACAGAGGATTTGTAAACTTTCTATTGACATTAAAGAAGTTTGTGCCTTATAATACTCTCATAGAGGAAAACTTCAGGAGGGTGCAGAAAAATATGAATAAAAAAAGTGTGTTTTTTTCTTCGAATTTAAATTATGACACTATAGATGACGAAAAAATAGTGGATTTTGTTAAATCTGGGGATAAATGTGCGTTAGAGTATCTTATTAACAAATACAGAAACTTAGTAAATCTAAAGGTTAATAGATATTTTATAATAGGTGCAGAAAGAGAAGACATTGTACAGGAAGGCTTAATAGGTTTATTTAAAGCTATTAAAAATTTTAATACAGCCAAACAAAACTCTTTTAAAACATTTGCTAGTTTATGTATAGAAAGACAATTGATAACTGCCATAAAAACTTCAAATAGGCAAAAACACATGCCACTTAATTCATATTTATCACTAAATCAGGTGGCTTATGAGGGAGAAGACAATGACACAGAGTTAATAGATACATTTGATTCAAAAACAATAGAAGACCCACTTGAGACTATAACAAAAAGAGAATATTATGCAAGAGTAGAAAGCACTATAGACAAAATGCTTAGTGATTTTGAAAAGCAAGTGTTAAATAGATACATAAAAGGCGAAAGCTATGTACAAATTGCAGAAAGACTAAATGCACCGGTAAAATCAGTAGATAATGCAATACAAAGAATAAGAAAAAAAGCGACAAAAGAAATAACAGAATAGAATGTGCATATATCATATATGCACAAAATATGCTTCTATAGCTCAGTAGGTAGAGCACAGCCATGGTAAGGCTGGGGTCGCCGGTTCGATTCCGGCTGGAAGCTCCATTTTATGCATTAAGAAAGGAACGTGAATAAATATGAAAATGGGAATAGTTGGACTTCCCAATGTTGGTAAAAGTACATTGTTTAATGCTATTACAAATGCAGGAGCAGAATGTGCAAATTACCCTTTTTGCACTATAGAGCCTAATATTGGAGTTGTACCAGTACCAGATAAAAGATTAGATGTTTTAGCAGAAATGTATAAAACACAAAAAATAACACATGCAATAGTAGAATTTGTTGACATTGCTGGCTTAGTAAAAGGAGCAAGCAAAGGAGAGGGTCTTGGAAATAAGTTTTTATCACATATAAGAGAAGTAGATGCAATTTGCGAAGTAGTAAGATGCTTTGAAGATAGTAATATAACACATGTTGATGGAACTATTAATCCAATAAGAGATATTGAAACAATAAATTTAGAGCTTGTTTTTGCTGATATTGAAACAATTGATAAGAAAATTGAAAGCGTAAAGAAAAAAATAAAAGCAGACAAAAAATTTCAAGAAGAACTAGATTTGTTAGAAAAAATAAAAGATACACTGGAGCAGGGAAAACCGGCTAGGTCCTTGGATTTTACAGATGAAGAAATAGGCTTACTAAAGGAAACATTTCTACTTACAATGAAGCCAATACTGTATATTGCAAATATTTCTGAACATCAAATTGAAAATATTGAAGATGACAAATATGTAAAACAAGTTATTGAGTATGCAGAACAGGAAAATGCAGAAGTTGTTCCACTTTGCGTTAAAATAGAAGAAGAGCTTGCAAGCCTAGAGGGACAAGATAAACAAGAAATGATGGAAGCAATGGGAATTAAAGAATCTGGACTAGATAGAGTTATACAAAAAAGTTATAATCTATTAGGACTAATGTCTTTTTTAACAGCAGGTGAGCCAGAGGTAAGAGCATGGACTATAAAGAAAGGTACCAAAGCCCCACAAGCAGCCGGAAAAATACATACAGACATAGAAAGAGGATTTATAAGAGCAGAAGTAGTCTCATATGATGACCTTATAAAAGAGGGTTCAATGAGTAATGCAAAGGAAAAAGGTCTAGTGCGTTCAGAGGGCAAGGAGTATATAATGCAAGAAGGAGATATTGTTTTATTTAGATTTAATGTGTAAATAATTGCACGAAATACAATATTAAATTATTTTAATGACATACAGCACACTAAGCAACATAAATCACCTCATTTCATATTATGTAATATGGAATGAGGTGATTTAGATTGAATTGGTTTGAGAGCTTAACACCAGTTATGCAAGCAATATTAGCTACGACCTTTACGTGGGCTGTAACGGCTTTAGGAGCTCTTATTGTATGTTTTTTTAAAGAAATGAATGGCAAGATTTTAGATACCATTTTAGGTTTTAGTGCAGGAGTGATGATTGCAGCATCTTTTTGGTCTTTAATTGCACCAGCCATAGATTTATCGGCAGAACTTGGCTACATAGCTTGGTTGCTACCAGCACTTGGCTTTGTGCTAGGAGGAATGTTTGTATTAATATCAGATGGTTTCTTAGACAGGATGCTAAAAGCAAAAAACAACTTAAAAAGTTCAACATCTTTAAAAAGAAGTATACTTTTAATATCTGCTATAACTATTCACAACATACCAGAAGGAATGGCAGTTGGAGTAGCCTTTGGAGGAATTGCAAATAATGTTCCACGGAATGACAATAATTGGAGCTATTATGTTGGCAATTGGAATAGGCATTCAAAATTTTCCGGAAGGAGCAGCAGTTGCATTACCATTAAGAAGAGAAGGTTATTCAAGATTTAAGAGTTTCATGATAGGGCAAGCGTCAGCATTAGTGGAACCAATATCTGCTGTAATTGGCGCAATACTTGTAATATATATAAGGAGTATAATGCCATTTTTACTTGCATTTGCAGCAGGAGCAATGATTATAGTGGCAGCAAGAGAATTGTTACCAGAATCTGTTAAGGAACACAAAAATCTGTCAACACTTGGACTTATATTAGGTTTTGTTATAATGATGATTTTAGATGTAGCATTAGGATAAAAAAATTGTAAAAAAGGCTTGACTATGTGCGACAAAAATAGTACAATTAATTATGTAAGAAGTTATTTAAAGGTAATTTAAAAATATATGTCGAAAGAAGAGGTAAAAGATATGTCAAATGTATTAAAAAAGACTTTATTAGTTTTAGGTGTAATAATATTAATAAGTGCAGTAGCATTACCATTAATTAGCAAGGTAAAAGCAATAAACGAAGACTTGGACTTGAATTCACTAATTGATGATGGTGACGACAACAATACAGCAAACAATAATACTGAAAATTCTTCTAATAATACAACCGATGGAAATACGGAAAATACAAATGTAACATTAAATGATAAAGACAACAAAAATACTAGTGAAAATACAATACCAAAAACAGGTGTTACGGAAGATATTACAGTAATAGGTTTTATTGTTGTATGTGTTGGTTCTGCTGTATATGCATATAGAAAAGTAAGAAGTTATAATGTATAAAATTAAAGATAATAAAAGATAAAAAGATGATTTTTGTATAATGCAGAAATCATCTTTTTTTATGTTGTAGGTGAATCTTGATTGAACGTCATGTAAAATTAAAAAATAATATTTTTTTCAAAAAAGGATGCAAAAATATATTAATGTATGATACAATGTAACAAGTAAATTTTAAATAAAGGAGAGTGCAAATATGTCCGAAATAAAATACAAAAGAGTATTGTTAAAACTAAGTGGAGAAATGCTTGGAGGACAAGAAAAAAGGGGAATTGACATATCTGTTTTGGATGAGATAAGTAATCAGATAAAAAGAATGTTAGAAGCAAAAGCAGAAGTGGCAATTGTAATAGGTGCAGGAAACTTTTGGAGAGGTAAAAAAGAAGATGAAATAGAAAGAACAACATCAGATTATATAGGAATGTTGGGAACAACAATGAATGGATTAGCCTTACAAAGTCGATTGCAAAAAAATGGTATTGACGCAATATTACAAACTGCAATAAAAATGGAACCAGTAGCTGAGCAATTTTCTAGAAGAAGAGCTGTAGAATATTTAGAGCAAGGGAAGGTTGTTATTTTTGGAAGTGGAACAGGTAATCCTTATTTTACAACAGATACTGCAGCAGCTTTAAGAGCAGCAGAAATAAATGCTGATGCAATATTAGTTGGAAAAACAATAGATGGTGTATATTCAGATGATCCTAAAATTAACTCGGCAGCTATAAAATATGATAATATAACATATCAAGATATTTTAAATAAAGATTTAAAAGTAATGGATTTAACAGCAATATCTCTTTGCAAGGAAAACAATATACCATTAGTAGTATTTGCATTGCAAGAACCAGAAAACATTATTAAAGCCATTAAAGGCGAAAAAATAGGAACATTAGTAAATTAAGAAAGGAAAATGAATTTATGGAATTTAATGAATTTGAAGAAAGAATGGAAAAAACAATAAGTGTATTTGAGGAGAATTTATCAGAAATTAGAGCAGGAAGAGCAAATCCAGCAATCTTGAATAAGATAACAGTAAACTATTATGGAACAGCAACACCAATAAACCAAGTGGCAGGAATTTCTGTGCCAGAGGCAAGATTAATTGTTATACAACCATGGGATGTTAGCTTATTAAAAGAAATAGAAAAGGAAATTTTGAAAGCAGATATAGGAATTAACCCAAATAATGATGGAAAAGTAATAAGACTAGCATTTCCAGAATTAAATGAAGAAAGAAGAAAAGAAATTGTAAAAGATATAAGAAAATTAGCTGAGGAAGCTAAAATATCTATTAGAGCAATAAGAAGAGATGGCATAGATTCTGCAAAAATAAAACAAAAAAATTCTGAAATAACAGAAGATGATTTAAAAAATGCAGAGACACAAATGCAAAAATTAACTGATAAAAAAATAGAAGAAATAGAAAAAATATTAGAAAATAAAGAAAAAGAAGTAATGAGCATATAAAACAATTGGGAGGCAATTAATAATATGGAAAAAAATTTACCTAAACATATTGCACTTATAATGGACGGAAATAGAAGGTGGGCAAAAGAAAGAAACTTAGATATTAAGCAAGGACATTATGCAGGTGCAGAAAATTTAGAGAAGATTGCATTATATGCAAATAAAATTGGAATTAAATATATGACAGTATATGCTTTTTCTACAGAAAATTGGAAAAGGTCAGAGGCGGAAGTAAAAGGTTTAATGCTATTGCTAAAAGCATATGTAGAAAAAATGCTTGCAAAAACCAATTCGAATAATATAAAAATAAACATATTGGGAGATATTTCTAAATTGGATATATCACTTCAAAAAAGCATAAATAGAATATTAGACAAAACAAAAGAGAATACAGGGCTAACATTAAATATTGCTTTTAACTATGGTGGTAGAGATGAGATAGTTAAGGCTACACAAAAAATATCAGAAGAAGTAAAAAAAGGCAATATAAATGTAGAAGACATAGATGAGAAAATGGTTGGAGATTACTTATATACTAATGGGCAACCAGATCCAGATATAATGATACGAACAAGTGGAGAATTAAGATTAAGTAATTTCTTACTTTGGCAACTAGCATATACAGAATTTGTATTTTTAAATAAGTACTGGCCAGATTTTAATGAAAAAGACTTGGACAATGCTGTAGAAGATTTTCAAAAAAGACATAGGAATTTTGGAGCAAACTAAAAAAGAAAGGTAAAATAATTATGAATTATAAAAGAGTTTTATCAGGAGTAATACTTTTTCCAATAATGGCAATTATTTTTATTTTTGGAAATACATATTTTGTAGATACTTTAATAAGTATTATAGCAATTATGGGATTATATGAATATTATAATGCATTTAAAACAAAAAATAAGCCTGTTGCAGTTATTGGATATATAGCAGCAGCAATGTTAGCAATTATTCATGTAATTCCTATTGACATAGCGTTAAAAGTAATTGCAGCAATAATACCAATATCTATATTAATATTATTTTTAAAAGTAATATTTAGTAATATGAAAACAAATATTAGTGATATATCAATTACTTTTTTTGGAATCTGTTATATAGTAATTTTTATAATGTTTATTCCGTTGATAAGAGAAAACCTAGCAAATGGTAAAATATTAATATGGTACGTTTTTCTTACTGCTTGGGGAACAGATATATTTGCATATGTAGTTGGAAAAAGAATAGGAAAACATAAATTTACCGAGGTAAGTCCCAATAAAACCATTGAAGGATGTATTGGTGGAGTGATAGGAGCAGTCCTTTTATCTATGGTATATACTATTGTATGTAATAAAATATGGAATTTACAAATAAATTATATTTTTATAACCGTAATAAGTGTTATACTTAGCATAATAGGTCAATTAGGAGATTTGGCGGAATCAAGTATAAAAAGATATACAGAAATAAAAGATACAAGTAACTTAATACCAGGACATGGAGGAATGTTGGATAGAATAGATAGTGTATTATTTATAGCACCTATTGCATACTTTTTATTATCATTTATTTAATTTTGGAGGTACGCTTTGATTAGTTTTTTAATAAATGCAATTAAAATAGTCTTTATCCTTGGCTTTCTTGTTTTTATTCATGAAGGTGGACATTTTATAATAGCAAAACTATGTAAGGTAAAAGTGAATGAGTTTGCAATAGGCTTTGGACCAACAATATGGAGTAAGCAAGGTAAAGAAACAAAATATGCTTTAAGACTTATACCACTTGGTGGTTTTGTAAGTATGGAGGGAGAAGAAGAACGTTCTGAAGAAGAAGGTTCTTTTAGTAATGCCTCTATACCAAGACGTATAGCAATTGTTATGGCAGGAGGAACAGTAAATGTAATTTTTGCACTAATTGTATATTTTAGTTTGATGTCTTTTACAGGTAATAATATATCTAATATTGTAGATACAACTATACCAGGTTATAGTGCAGAAATTTATGGAATAAAAAGTGGGGATAAGATTTTAAAAATAAATAATCATAAAATAAGAATAAAAAATGATTTAGATGAAGAAATTAGAAATTGCAATGGAAATGAACTAATAGTTGAGGTAGAAAGAAACGAAAATAAAATTGAATATAAAATTGTACCAACAGAAGAAAAATACAATTACACAGGTATTGCATTAAAATATATTGAAAACAGCCCTTCAACGGAAATACTAGCGGTACAAAAAGATAGTCCAGCGGAAAAAGGAGGACTAACAAGCGGAGATGTAGTTTTAAAAATAAATTCTATAGATGTAGAAAACGATGCAGAAAAGTTAGTAGAAAATATAAGCAAATCAGAAACAAACATAATACAATTTACTGTGCAAAGAAATAATGAAATTAAGGATTTTAATATAGAGGCAGAAGAAAAATTTAACTATTATTTAGGAATCAATTTAAAAATGGCAGAAAATAACTTTACTAACAATATTTATTATGCGTTTTGGAATACAGGTGATTTCTTATTTTCTATAATAGATAATTTAAAAATGCTATTTACAGGTAATGTAGCAGTAAATCAACTAATGGGTCCTGTTGGAATAGGAGAAGTAGTTGTTGAAACGAAGGGTATAAGCGAATTTGTAAACATATTGGCTTTAATATCTATTTCTTTAGGAGTAACTAATTTATTGCCATTCCCACCGCTAGACGGTGGAAAGGTAGTGATTTTATTAATAGAAGGAATTAGAAAAAAACCATTAAAAGAAAATGTTGAACTAAAAATACAAATGATAGGCTTTTGCATTTTGATAGGCCTAAGTATTGTAGTAACATATAATGACATTTTAAAAATTTTTTAGACGAATTGATTTTTTAAAGACTATTAGAACAAGGTGAAAATAATGGAAAAAACGATTAAAGAAGTATTTAAGGACTATAATTCAAATAGTTTTGAGTTAAACGAAGCAAAAATAAAAACAGTTAATGTATTTAAAAAAACTGGAAGGATAGAGCTGATATTAATAGCAGAAAAACAAATAAAAATTTTGGATCTAATAGCATTTGAAAGATATATAGAAAAAAGGTTTGGATTCAAAGAAACCATAATAAAAATAGAATATATTAAACTTCCACCTTTTACAATAATAGAAGAATGGAAAAATATAATTGAATACATTGCATATAAGTATCCATTAGCAAAAGCATTGCTAATGGGCAGTATAGTAAATGTAGATGGTAATAATGTAAATATCAATTTAGCTCTAAAAGGAAAAGACATATTAGAAACTAGACGATTTGATCAAATAATTGCAGAAACTATGATGAATTTATATAATCAAAAATGTAATGTGAAATTTGTAGAAAAGCCACTTGAAGATATAATGTTACATCTACAAGAACAAAACAAAAAATTAGAGGAAGAATATATCTTAACAATTAAAAATCAAGAAAAGGAAAGCAAGAAAGAAAAAATAGAGGAGAAAAAAGAAGAAATAGAAGAATCTCCTAAACAAGTTATAGAAGAGAAACAAGAAGAGAATAGCCCATTAATATATGGAAGAAGTGTAAAACTAAAGGAAACTTTAGTAAAAGTTGCAGATTTATCTGTTGATAGTGGACGTGTATTGTTAGATGGTGAAATACTAAATATAGATTCCAGAGAGCTTAAATCTGGCAAACTTTTAGCAATGTTTGATTTGTATGATGGAACAAGCACAATTACGTGCAAGGCTTTTTTGGAAAAAGAGAAAGCAAAGGAAATATTGGGAAAACTAAGTGGAGTCAGAGGTGTGAAAGTAGAAGGTACAGCACAATTTGACCCATTTGCAAAAGAACTTGGTGTTATTGCAAACACTATAATAGAAGGTAATGGAATTAAGCGCGAAAAAAGGGAAGACAATGCTCCTATAAAAAGAGTAGAATTACATATGCATACACAAATGAGCCAAATGGATGGAATGACTTCGGCAAAGGATTTGATAAAAAGAGCTGTAAAATGGGGAATGAAATCTATAGCGATAACAGATCATGGTGTTGTACAAGCCTTTCCAGAGGCACATAAATATTTGGAAAAAGACCATCCAGATATTAAAATTTTATATGGAGTTGAAGCATATTTAGCACCAGATAAAGTATCTCCAATATCTTTTTCTAAAAATCAAAGTTTAGATAATACCACGTATTGTGTGTTAGACTTAGAAACTACTGGAATTTCTTTCAGAACAGAAAAAATAACAGAAGTCGGAATAATGAAAATAAGAAATGGAGAATTGCTTGATAGCTTTTCTTGTTTTGTTAATCCAGAAAAGCCAATACCCCAAAAAGTCGTTGAGGTAACTAACATTACAGATGATATGGTAAAAGATGCAGATACAATAGATAAAGTTTTACCTAAAGTGATTGAATTTATAGGAGATAGTGTTTTAGTAGCTCATAATGCAGACTTTGATATTGGATTTCTAAAATACAATGCAACAGCATTAGGATTAAAATTAAATAATACATACATAGACACTTTGAAGTTAGCAAAAGAATTATTTCCTCAGTATAAGAAATATAAGCTAGGTATTATTGCAGAAAATCTTGGTATAAAAGTTGATGTAGCACATAGAGCCTTAGACGATGTGGATACTACAGTAAAAGTTTTCAATATAATGTTAGATATGTTAAAAGAACAAGGAGTAAAAACATTAGATGACATTGACAAAAAAGAATCGGGAAAAGCAGATTATAAATCATTACAGACATATCATGCTATAATTATTGCGAAAGACTATGTAGGACTTAGGAATTTATATAAATTAGTTTCGTATTCACATTTAGATTACTTCTACAAAAAACCAAGAATATTAAAGTCTTTGTTTAAGAAATATTCTGAAGGATTAATATTAGGAAGTGCTTGTGAACAGGGAGAAATATACAGGGCAATTGTTGCAGGCAAGACAGATGAAGAAGTAGAAGAAATTGCAAATGATTATGATTATTTAGAAATTCAACCAAATGGCAATAATATGTTTATGGTTAGAAATGGAACTGTGGCAAACGTAGAAGCTCTACAAGAAATTAATAAAAAGATTGTAGAGATAGGAGAAAAACTACAAAAACCTGTTGTAGCAACATGTGATGTTCACTTTATGGATCCGCAAGATGAAATATACAGAAGAATATTAATGGCAGGACAAGGGTATGATGATGCAGATGAACAAGCTCCTTTATATTTAAGAACAACAGAGGAAATGCTTAAGGAATTTGAATATCTTGGCGAAGAAAAAGCATACGAAGTAGTAGTAACAAATACAAATAAAATTGCAGATATGTGTGAAAATATAAGCCCAATATCTCCAGAAAAATGTCCACCACATATTGAAGGTTGTGAGCAAACTATTAAAGATATAGCTTATAAAAAGGCACATGAATTATATGGAAATCCATTACCAGATATTGTAGAAGAAAGATTAAGTAAGGAATTGGATTCTATCATAAAAAATGGTTTTTCTGTTATGTATATTATTGCCCAAAAGTTAGTTTGGAAGTCAAATGAAGATGGATATATAGTTGGTTCAAGAGGTTCTGTTGGTTCATCATTTGCGGCATATGCAACAGGAATAACAGAGGTAAATTCTTTGCCACCACATTATAGATGCCCAAAATGTAAACATTCTGATTTTACAGATTATGGATATGCATGTGGATATGATTTGCCAGATAAAGATTGTCCGGAATGTGGCGCTAAAATGGTAAAAGATGGAATAGACATACCATTTGAAACCTTCTTGGGATTTAATGGGGATAAGGAACCAGATATAGACTTAAATTTTTCAGGTGAATATCAAGCTAAGGCACATAGATATACTGAAGTAATATTTGGCAAAGGAACAACATTTAAAGCGGGAACAGTAGGTACAGTAGCAGATAAAACAGCATATGGATATGTAAAGAAATATTATGAAGAAAGAGGAATACCTGTTAATAATGCAGAAGTATTAAGGATAGCACAGGGATGTACAGGAATAAAAAGAACAACTGGACAACATCCAGGAGGAATCATAGTTGTTCCAAAAGGAAGAGAAATATATGAATTTACACCTGTTCAACATCCAGCTGATGATCCGAATTCGGATATAATAACAACACATTTTGACTATCACTCAATAGATCAAAACCTTTTAAAACTGGATATATTAGGTCATGATGATCCAACAATGATAAGAATGTTGTATGATTTAACAGGAATTGATCCAACTAAGGTTCCGCTTGACGATAAGGAAACAATGAGCATATTCAGTTCTACAAAGGCATTAGGAGTAACACCAGAGCAAATACATAGTGAAGTAGGTAGTTATGGTGTACCAGAATTTGGAACTAAATTTGTAAGAGGAATGCTTGTAGACACTAAGCCTACAACATTTGACGAGTTGATACGTATATCTGGATTGTCTCATGGTACAGATGTATGGCTTGGAAATGCACAAAGCCTTATAGAAGAAGGAACCGTAACACTGAATGAAGCTATATGTTGTCGTGATGATATAATGATATATCTAATAAAAAAAGGAGTACCTCCAAATCATGCATTTAAAATAATGGAAACAGTGCGTAAAGGAAAGGCATTAAAAGACCCAGCTAAATGGGCAGAATATGTTGCAATGATGAAAGAAAACAAAGTACCAGAATGGTATATAAAATCATGTGAGAAAATTAAATATATGTTTCCTAAAGCACACGCAGCAGCTTATGTAACAAATGCCTTTAGGATAGCATGGTTTAAAGTGCATGAGCCAAAAGCTTATTACACAGCATTTTTCACAATAAGAGCAGACGAATTTGATAGTGATGTTATGTGTTATGGCAAAGAAAAAGTAAAGAATAAAATGAAAGAAATAGATTTACAGGGGAATGCGGCAACTACGAAAGATAAAAATATGTATGCAATACTAGAATTGGTACTTGAAATGTATGAAAGAGGAATAAACTTTTTACCAATTGACTTATACAAATCACATTCTACAAAATTTCAAATAGAGGATGAGGGAATTAGGCCTCCATTAAATAGTGTACCTGGATTGGGAACTGTAGCAGCTCAAGGTATAGAAACAGCTAAAAAAGATGGCAAGTTTATGTCTATAGATGATATGAAAATACGTTCTAAAATAGGTAATTCTGTTGTGGAATTATTAACTAAAATGGGATGCTTAAAGGGAATGAGTCAAAGTAACCAAATGAGTTTGTTTGGATAAAATAAGGAGAAGAAGATGCTAAATATAGAAGAAATATTTACAGTTAAGAATATAGTAATATATTTAATAAGCATTAATATAGTTACTTTTTTAGCAATGTTTATAGATAAAAAAAGGGCAGAAAAAGGAGAATGGAGAATAAAAGAATCAACCTTATTGGGATTGGCAATGTTGGGAGGCTCAATAGGTGGAATTACGGGAATGTATGTTTTTAGACACAAAACAAAAAAACTAAGATTCTCAGTGGGATTTCCTGTAATATTAATAACAGAAATTGTACTGGCAATTTATTTTGTGATTAATATGTAAACTCAACTTAATTCTACGGTTTTCATAAACAAACGACAAAAATCGACTGTGAATAAATAATGAAAATAAAGTGCCTATTTGTAGTTATTCACAGACTTATCCACATTATCCACAGTATTACAAAAGTCATATTTTGTAAACTAATTTGTAATAATAGTGTAACATAAGACAAAAAATGTAATAAAATGGAAATAAGAACGTAAAATTATTGTTGACTTTTGACTGATAAATTGGTAGAATTTATTAAGTTATATAAAGAGAGGAAGTATGCAAGATGGCTGATTTAACAATGGATAAGATAGTTAGTTTATGTAAAAATAGAGGATTCATTTTTCAAGGGTCAGAAATATATGGTGGATTAGCAAACACATGGGATTATGGACCTCTGGGCGCTAGATTAAAGAATTCAATTAAAGATACTTGGAGAAAAAGATTTGTTCAAGAAAGAAAAAGCAGTTATGAAATAGATGCGGACATACTAATGCATCCAAGAGTATGGGAGGCTAGTGGACATGTTGCAGGCTTTTCAGATCCACTATTAGACTGTAAAGAATGTAAAACAAGACATAGAGCAGATAATTTAATAAGCGACTTTAATCCAGATGCACATGCAGAGGGAATGACACAGGAAGAAATGCTAGCATATATTAATGAAAATAAAATTCCATGCCCAAAATGTGGTAAATGCAATTTTACAGATATAAGACAATTTAATTTAATGTTTCAAACATATAGAGGTGTAACAAACGACAGCAAAAGTACCATATATTTAAGACCGGAGAATGCACAGGGAGAATATGTTAATTTCTTAAATGTTCAAAGATCAACAAGAGCTAAACTACCATTTAGTATTGCTCAAATAGGTAAAGCATTTAGAAACGAAATTACACCCGGAAACTTTATATTTAGAACAATTGAGTTTGAACAAATGGAATTCCAAACATTCTGTAAAGAAGGTTTAGATGAAGAAATATACAACTATTTTAAAGAATATGGAAAAAAATACTACATGGATTTGGGCTTACCAGAAGCAAAACTAAGATTCCATGATCACGAGAAACTAGTTTTTTATGCTAAAGCAGCTTGTGATATTGAATATTTATTTCCTTCAATTGGTTGGGGCGAAATAAATGGAACTCATAATAGAACAAATTATGATTTATCAAGACACCAAGAGTTTTCTGGAATAAAACAAGAATATCTGGATCCAGAAACAAACGAGAAATTTATTCCATACATAATAGAGTCTACATATGGTTTAGATAGAACTGTATTAGCAGTATTATGCCAAGCATATGAAGAGGAAGAAATTGCAGAAGGAGATGTAAGAACTGTTCTGCATTTGCACCCAGCAATTGCTCCATATAAAATGGCAATATTACCATTATCTAAAAAATTAAGTGATAAAGCAAATGATTTATATACAAAACTTTCTAAGAAATTTATGTGCGACTATGACGAAGCAGGAAGTATAGGAAAAAGATATAGAAGACAAGACGAAGTTGGAACACCTTATTGTATAACGGTTGACTTTGATACATTGGAAGACAATACTGTAACAATAAGAGATAGAGATACAATGGAGCAAATAAGAATAAACATAAATGAAATAGAAAATTGGATGAAAGATAAATTCGAATTTTAATAACATTCTAAAGAAAAGTGAGGAAATTATATTGGAAGAGAAAAATACAGCAAATGCAAAACCTAAAATATCTTTTATGAAAAATGTTTTAATACTTATGTTTTCAGAAGTAGCCGTAAAAGTTATGGGACTTATTTATAAATTAGTAATAACTAATATTGAAGGATTTGGAGACACAGGGTTAGGCTATTATTCATCTGGTTACCAAATATACTCTTTATTATTAGCATTGTGCTCTATTGGAATTCCATCTGTAGTAAGCAAACTAGTATCGGAAAGACTGGCAATAAATGATAATGCAGGAGCGCAAAGAATTTTTAGAATAACTATGAAATTGTTTGCTGGAATAGGTTTATTCTTTTCTGTGACATTATTTTTATTTGCAGATTTAATAGCAACTAAAATACTAAATGTTCCGGATGTTAGTTATGTTTTAAAAGTACTTGCACCAGCAATAGTATTTGTTGCCGCATCTTCAGTATTTAGAGGTTATTTCAATGCACAAAGCAATATGAAACCAGCTAGTGTTTCCTACACATTGGAACAGTTTTTAAACTGTGTTTTAAGCATTACATTTGTGTATGCACTTATAGGCAAAGACGCATATATAATGGCTGCAGGAGGAAATCTATCAACAACGATATCTGTTATATTAACTTTTGTTTACATCTTTATATATTATAAAAGACATAAAATTAAGTATGCAGAAGAAGAATTAAAGAATTCTCCAGAATATAACAAAACAAGTAAACAATTGTTAAAAGCAGTATTAGCCTTTTCAATTCCTATTACAATAGGCTCTATAATATCAGTTATAACTTCTGTAATAGATACAACAACTGTTAGTAACTGTATACAAATAGCTTATTCGGGAATAATAAATAGTAAAGAGGCATTAGAACAATTGGCGATGCAAAAAGCGGGAATACTTTCAAAAGTAGACACATTAGTAAATTTACCAATTGCAATAAATATAGCGCTTTCTACGGCGTTATTACCGGCAATTTCACATTCAGTGGCGCAAAAAGATTTTGATACTACAAATAAAAGATTATCTTTTTCTGTATTTATATCAATTCTAATTATAATACCATGTGCAATTGGCTTTATAGTTTTAGCAGAGCCAATATTAAAATTGATATACCCATCTGCTTCTGATGGAGCTTGGGTTTTAAGACTTGCATCTATTTCTATGATATTTATAGCATTAAGCCAAACTATAAATAGTGGACTGCAAGGGCTTAGCAAAGTTTACATACCAGCAATTGCCTTGGCTGTTGGAGCTACGATTAAACTTATTTTGAACGTTATTTTAATAAGTAATCCTTCAATAAATATATATGGAGCTCCAATAAGCTCTATAACATGCCAAATAATAGCATTTTGCATATCATATACATCATTAAAAAAATCTATAAAATTAAATATGGATATTAAAAGAAATGTACTTAAACCAATCCTGGCTGGCCTAATTATGGGACTTGTAGTATCTTTAAGTAATTATGGATTAAACCTAATTACTGGTCAAACAATTTCTACATTAATATCTATATTAATAGGCGTTGCTGTATATATAATATCGGTATTATTATTAAAAATATTAACAAAAGAAGATATATTTATGCTTCCTTTTGGAGCAAAGATATACAATATATTAGAAAAAAAGAAAATATATATGTAAATTAAACTAGAAGAGGAAAAATATAATGGAGAAGATTAAATATTTGTTTAAAAGAATATTAAAATTAGACTATTCAAATATGATAAAAATAGCAAAGGCCGTTTCAAAAAAGACTAATAAAAATCTTTTGTTTATCTTATTTGATATGACAAAATGTGGACTAAAATATCAAGCAGGATATTACGACTATCAAGAATTTGAATTTTATAACCTAAATAAAGAACAAAGGGAAACATATTTAACAAGAGGAAAAAATAATGAAATAATTAAGAAATTCAATGATAAATCAAAATTTTATATATTTGACAATAAAGAAGAAATGTATAAGATTTATAACAAATTCCTAAAAAGACAATGGATGGTTTTAAATGAAAATAATTATAATGATTTTCTTGACTTTTTTAAACAAAATAAAGTAATTATAGTTAAACCGATAGACGGCGAAGGTGGCAAGGGAATTGAAAAATATGAATATATAAATGATGAAGAATCTAAAATAGTATATAGTAGTTTATTATTTAAGAAACAATTATTGGTGGAGCAATGTATAAAACAACATCCAGATATGAATAAACTTTATAACAAATCTGTAAACACATTAAGGATGTTTACATTTTATAAGGATGGACAAGCGTACTTTTTACAAGCAATACTAAAAGTTGGAAATGGTGGTGTAGTAGATAATTTTTCAAGTGGTGGAATGTACACTTATGTAGATGACGAGGGAACTGTTTATGCAGAAGCAATTGACCAAATGGATAATAAGTATTATAAACATCCAATATCAAATGAAACTATAGTAGGCTTTAAAGTACCTATGTTCAAAGAGGCTGTGAGCATGGTAAAAGAAGCAGCTAAGGTGGTACCAGAAATGGGATATATCGGATGGGGTGTGGCAATTTCAGAGGATGGACCTGTATTAGTAGAGGGGAATTGCTATCCTGGTGTTTTCCAAGTAAAACCAAGTTTAGTAGAAAAAAAAGAAGGAATAATACCAAAATATAATAAAGTTATGCGAATTTTTGGAAACTGTTATAATGCTAATAACTAAACCATACAAAGGAACAATTTTAATTGACCATCCTATGAGGGATAAACTATATTTAATGAAATTTAAAAAAAATATTTACTTTTTTTACATTTTTGGATATAATATTGATGTTTCAAATTATTTGAGACATCAATTTTATTTATGATTTTATTTTTTCAATAAAATATAAAAATTTAATAGGAGGTTTTTTATGAGTCACAAGTGTGTTTACTTATTTAAAGAAGGAAATGCAGGCATGAGAGAACTACTAGGTGGAAAAGGTGCAAATTTAGCAGAAATGACAAACTTAGGATTACCAATACCACAAGGATTTACAGTTTCAACAGAAGCTTGTACAAAATATTATGAAGATGGAGAAAAAATTTCTAAAGAAATTGAAGAAGAAATCTTTGAAAATCTAAAAAAATTAGAAGAAATTACGGGAAAAACATTAGGAGATGTAGAAAATCCTTTATTAGTATCTGTACGTTCAGGAGCTAGAGCATCTATGCCTGGAATGATGGATACAATATTAAACTTAGGTTTAAATGATAATGTTTTAAAGGGAATGGCAGAAAAAAATGAAAGATTTGCATATGACAGCTACAGAAGATTTATTCAAATGTTTAGTGATGTTGTTATGGAAATACCAAAACCATTCTTTGAAAAAATAATAGATAAAAAGAAAGAAGAAAAAGGTGTTAAACTAGATACAGAATTAACAGCAGAAGATTTAAAAGACTTAGTTGCGCAATTTAAAGCAATATATAAAGAACAAAAAGGTGAAGATTTCCCTCAAGATTCAAGAGTTCAATTAATGGAAGCTGTAAAAGCTGTATTCAGAAGTTGGAATAATGCAAGGGCAATAACATATAGAAGATTAAATGATATACCAGGAAGCTGGGGAACAGCTGTTAACGTACAAGAAATGGTATTCGGAAATATGGGAGATGACTGTGGAACAGGTGTTGCATTTACACGTAACCCAGCTACAGGAGAAAACAAATTATTTGGTGAATACTTAATGAATGCACAAGGTGAAGACGTTGTTGCAGGTATAAGAACACCACAACCTATAGAACAATTAAAAGAAACAAACCCAAAAGCATATGAAGATTTTGTTATGTATTCTCAAAAATTAGAAAAACATTACAAAGATATGCAAGATATGGAATTTACAATTGAAAGAGGAAAACTATTCTTCTTACAAACAAGAAATGGTAAAAGAACTGCAAATGCTGCATTACAAATAGCTGTTGATTTAGTAAATGAAGGAATGATAACAGAAAAAGAAGCTGTTTTAAGAGTAGAACCAAATCAATTAGATCAATTATTACATCCAAATTTTGATCAAGCTGCATTAAAAGCTGCAAAAGTAGTTGCTAAAGGTTTAGCTGCATCACCAGGTGCTGCAACAGGAAAAGTAGTATTTACAGCAGATAAAGCTGTTGAAATGTATGAAGCAGGAGAGAAAGACCTTATATTAGTTAGATTAGAAACATCTCCAGAAGATATTGATGGAATGAATGTATGTCATGGTGTTCTTACAGTTCGTGGAGGTATGACATCACATGCTGCAGTTGTTGCACGTGGTATGGGAACTTGCTGTGTAGCAGGTTGTGGAGAAATAATTGTAAATGAAGAAGAAAAATATTTCACATTACCTGATGGCAGAAAAGTTGCAGAAGGAGAATGGATTTCACTAGATGGATCAACAGGAAACGTATATGGGGAAAGAATAGAAACAGTTCCTGCATCAGTTTCTGGAAACTTTGCAAAATTAATGGGATGGGCAGATCAATACAGACAATTAAAAGTTAGAACAAATGCAGATACACCAAGAGATGCTAAACAAGCATATGAATTTGGAGCTGAAGGTATAGGATTATGTAGAACAGAGCATATGTTCTTTGCACCAGATAGAATTGCCGCAATAAGAGAAATGATAGTATCTAAAACTCCAGAACAAAGAGCAAAAGCTTTGGCGAAAATACTTCCAATGCAAAGAGGAGACTTTGAAGGATTATATAAAGAAATGAAAGGTTACCCTGTAACAATAAGATTCTTAGATCCACCTTTACATGAGTTTGTTCCACATGATGATGAAGATATAAGAGCATTAGCAAAAGAAATGGGATTAACATTTGAAGAATTAAAAAATATAGTAGAAGGATTACATGAATTTAACCCAATGATGGGACATAGAGGATGTCGTCTTGCTGTAACATATCCTGAAATTGCAGAAATGCAAACAAGAGCTGTTATAGAAGCTGCTATAAATGTAAATAAAGAAGGAATGAATGTTGTTCCAGAAATAATGATTCCATTAGTAGGAGAAGTTAAAGAGTTAAAATATGTTAAAGATATAGTTACTAGAGTTGCAGACGAAGTAATTAGAGAAGCAGGAGTAGAACTAAAATATTTAGTTGGAACAATGATTGAAATACCAAGAGCAGCATTAACAGCTGATGAAATAGCAAAAGAAGCTGAATTCTTCTCATTTGGTACAAATGACTTAACACAAATGACATTTGGATTTAGCCGTGATGATGCAGGTAAATTCTTAGGAGATTACTATGCAAAGAAAATATATGAATCAGATCCATTTGCTAAATTAGACCAAGTAGGTGTTGGAAAATTAGTAGAAATGGCTGCAAAGATGGGAAGAGCAACAAGACCAGATATTCACTTAGGAATATGTGGCGAGCATGGAGGAAACCCCGCATCAGTTGAATTCTGCCAAAGAATAGGATTAGACTATGTATCTTGTTCACCATACAGAGTGCCAATCGCAAGATTAGCTGCTGCACAAGCCGCAATAAAATATCCTAGATAAATAACCCAAAAGGACGTAAATATTACGTCCTTTTAGTATTATTAAAGTAATCTATAAAAAATGTAGGAGCGATTTTAATCGCCCGCACTTCGAAGATTCTAAACCTCTATTTTACATTTAAAGTTCTATTTTAGGTTCATACATTTCTAACCACATATTAACTTGGCACAAATATGCCATAAGCTGAGGTCCTGTCATCAACTGTCCAAACCATGGTCTAGAAAATGATTTTCCATCTGTATTCAAAATCTCCCAAACATATTCTTTATTAAATAAAGTATTAATAGGAGCATCAGGCTGTTTCATTATATTGGTAAGCATTTCTTTTACTTTGTTTAAATATGTTGGGTTATGGGTTTTAGGATAAGGACTTTTCTTTCTATCAACTATTTCAGAAGGTAAACTATCTTTCATAATATATCTTAACAATCCCTTTTCTCTACCATTTAAAGCTTTTATTTCCCAAGGAATGTTCCATACATATTCTACAATTCTATAATCACAAAACGGAACTCTCATTTCAAATCCATTATACATACCCATTCTATCAGCACGTTCCAATAAAGTTTGCATAAACCAATTTAAAGTCAAATGAGAGATTTTCTTTTTTTCTAATGTTTCTTTAGAGTCACTACCAATTAAACTTACTTCATTAAGGCTTTCATTATATCTATAATCAATATATGCTTTTAAATCTACTTTTTCACTAATTTGGTTATTAAGCAAAGTCTGTCTTTCTTGTATTGCAATAGACCAAGGGAATGTATTACTACTTAAAGCATCTTCTCTAAAGAACCATGGATAACCAGCAAAGATTTCATCTGCACATTCGCCAGTAAGGGCAATAGATGCTTCTGGTTTTACATTTTTGCAAAATAATAATAATGAAGAATCTATGTCGGCCATTCCAGGAACATCACGAGCAATCATTGCCGCTTCTAGAGCATCTGCTAATTCAGGAGTATCTAAAACTATGTTGTGATGTTCTGAATATAGCCTTTTACTCATTAATTCTATATAGTAATTATCTGAATTGGGCTGAAAATCGCTTTTAACAAAGTTCTTATCGTTATCCACATAATCTACAGAATACGTATCTAATGGCTTTAAATCATTAACCTTATAATAATTTGCGGCATATAAGGAAATAATACTAGAGTCTAATCCACCAGAAAGAAAAGAGCATACTGGTAAATCGGAAACTAGTTGTTTTTTTATACTATCTTCTAACAAATACTTTATGGTTTCGCAAGTTTTACCTAAACTGTCAGTATGAGGCTTGCTTATCAACTTCCAATAACTTTTAGAATGGAAACCTCCATCGTTATAAATACCATAGTGTGCAGGTTTTATCTCATAAATATCTTTAAAAACGGTTACTCCTGGAGTGTGAGCTGGACCAATTCCAATTAATTCACATATTCCCATGGAATCCATTTTGGGATTAACATTAGGAAACTGAAACAATGCTTTAATTTCCGAAGCGAAAACAAAAGTATTATTTATAATTGCATAATAAAAAGGCTTTATGCCAAAATGATCTCTAGCAATGAATAGAGAATTTTGATTTTTGTCAAAAATAGCAAAAGCAAAAACACCATTTAATTTATTAACAAAACTTTCTCTAAAATGAATATAACCTTTTAAAATTACCTCTGCATCAGAATTTGTAGAAAAACAGAAATCATATTGTTCAAGTTCAAGTTTTAATTCCTTCAAATTATAAATGTTTCCATCATACACAATAACATATGTATTTCCCTCAAAATTAAAACTTATGGGTTGATTGTCGCCACATAAAATAGTTCTAAAACCTAAAGCAATATTGTCACCAATATAGTACCCATCTTTGTCAGAACCTCTATGCATAAGTTTATTATTCATATTCATCAAAATCTCTTGTGAATTCATAATTTTTTCTTTGAAGTTAAAAAATCCTACAATACCACTCATTTTACAAAATCCTTTCAACAATATCTATAAATATTATATGCAATAAAAATAGATTGTATGTCTGTTACAAAAAAAGGAACGTCCCTAAAGTGACAAAATTTGTTGCTTAATTTTGTTTTTATATGTATAATATACACGAGGTGAATATAAGCAATGGTTATAGGAATAGAGGGTTTGGTCGGTGCTGGTAAAACTTCTATATGTAGAGAACTTTTAAATATAATTCCAAATGCTGTATTACTGCATGGTGGAAATTTATATAGAGCAATTGTCTATGCTTTACTACAAGAGGAAAAAAATATTTTAAAATTAAAATTCAAATTAAAAAAAATAGATATAAAAAGATTAATGGAGAAGTACAAAATTGACATTAAGATGGAAAATAATGAGTCTGTTGTATATATAGATGGAATAAAAATAAGCGAGGAGGAACTGCAATCTAAAGCTTCATCATTGGCTGTTTCTATAGTTGGTGGTTTGGCAGATAATACAAGATTATTTGAATATGCAAAAGAATATATAGATAATTTAAAGTCAGAGTATAATGTTATAGTATCTGGAAGAGCTCTAATGGAGATATATCCTAAACAGGATTATCATATTTTTATTACAGCAGATTTAGAGGAACGTGTAAAAAGAAAATGCATACAATATAACGGATATGAATTAGAAAAAGAAGTGAGAAAAAATATAATTAAAAGGGATAAATTACAAAAGTTAGCAGGATTTTATAAAATATATCCTAATACAATTACTGTTGATGTGACAGAGTGTAAAAGCGCAAAAGAATCAGCTGAGAAAGTATATAGTATATTTTGTGAAGAAGGAGTAAAAAATAATGGAGTACATTAATAATAAATTAGAAGAATTTAAAAGATATATAAAAGCTAAAAATGTTGCAATAATAGGATTAGGAGTAAGTAATATACCATTAATAAATTACCTATATAATTTAGGTGCCATAATTACTGTATTTGACCAGAAAACTGAAGCAGAGTTGAATGAAGAAGCATTGGAAAATGTAAAAGCAAAAGGATTTAATATAATTACGGGAAAAGAATGTTTAAAGGAAGTACAAGGATTTGACATTATATTTCGTTCTCCTAGTGCTCTTCCAACAATTCCAGAATTAGTTGAAGAGGTTGAAAGAGGTGCTATACTAACATCAGAAATAGAGATGCTTTTAAAATTAGCCCCTTGCAAAGTAATTGGAGTAACTGGAACAGAGGGAAAGACCACAACTACTTCTATCATTGCCGATATTATAAAAAAAGCAGGATATAATTGCTATTTAGGTGGTAACATTGGTAAACCTATATTTGTGAAAATAGATAATATAAAACCAGAAGATGTTATTGTTATAGAACTAAGTAGTTTTCAATTAATGGATATGGATGTGAGTCCAGAAATTTCAATAGTAACCAATATATATCCGGATCATCTAAATGTACATAAATCATATGAAGAGTATCAAGATGCTAAGAAAAATATTTTTAAATATCAGACTGAAAATGGACTTTTAATTTTGAATAAGGATAATGATATTACATATAGTTTTAGTAAGGAAGCCAATGGCAAAATTATATTATTTAGTAGCAAGGAAAAATTGGAGAATGGATACATATATGATAGAGATGATGAAACAATAAAGTTTTGTAAAGACGGAATAAGAAGACATATACTAAAAAGAACAGATATAAAATTAAGAGGCATACATAATTACGAAAATATTTGTGCAGCATTAGCTGCTACTGCTCCTTTAGTAAGCATAGAAAAGCAAACAGAAGCAATAAAATCATTTAATGGTGTTGAACATAGACTAGAATTTGTAAGAGAATTAGACGGAGTAAAATACTACAATGATTCAATAGGAACGAGTCCAGCAAGTACAATAGCAGGATTAAATGCATTTGACGAAAATATTATTTTATTAGCTGGTGGTTCAGATAAAGGATTAGATTACAAAGAGGTTGGAGAAAATATTGCTAGAAAGGTTGGAATACTAATTTTAACCGGTCCGACAGCAGAAAAAATAGAAGATGCAACTTTAAAAGCAAAAAATGGAGAAAATGTAAAAATATATCACTGCGAAAACTTAAAAGAAGCAGTAGAATTATCTAAAAATGTTTCTACACCAGGTGATGTAGTACTTTTATCTCCAGCAAGTGCTAGTTTTGATGCGTTTAAGAACTTTGTAGAAAGAGGTATTAAATTTAAAGAATTAGTAAATAATCTTAAATAGTAACTAATTTTATTAATAATACATATTATATCTTGAATAAAAAAGGAGGTATAATATGTATTATTCTAATTATGAAGACTATATGAGAATGGTTTTAGGTTACCCGATGGAAAATACCAATTCTACATATAGAAATGATAATAATTGGTATTCTGCACAAAATAATGTAAATTCTTTAATATCTAATCCAGAAGAGCTTTATCCAGAAATATATAGAAAAATAAATCCTGCAGTATGTCAAATGTGTGATAAAAATGTTGAGCCATTAACTAAAGAATTATTAGAACAGATGACGGAACAAATATATAATACAGTTGAAGGAGATGTTAATACAGTAGTAAATATAAATGTAGAAGCGGGAAAAAGAGTAGACAATAGAGGAATAAAGGAACCTGCAAAAGCAGAAGTTAGAGAAAAAAGACAAAGAATAAATAATCCGCTTCTAAGAGATTTAATAAGAATATTAATATTAAATAGAATTTTAGGAGGAAATCGTCCGCCAATGCCACCTCCACGACCACCATTTCCAGGAGGGCAAGGAAGACCACCAAGAATGCCATTTACAAATAATCCATATGTAATTTAAAAAAGTTTCCAATATATGCAAAATATCTTTGCATATATTTTTTTTATTTGTTAATAATAATATTATTATTTCTCATAAATTTATGAAAGGTGGTATATTATGAAAGTAAGAGAATGTATGTGTAATAATGTTACATGGGTAAAACCTACTGATTCTGTATGTAATTGTGCAAAATTAATGAGCAATAATCATATTGGATGTATTCCAGTATGCGACGATTCACAAAACGTAGTTGGAATAGTTACAGATAGAGATATAATACTAAGAGGTGTGGCTTGTGATAAAGATGCAAAAAATACGCCTATAAGTGAAATAATGACTTGCAAAGTTTGTTCTTGCACACCAGACACTCATGTAGAAGAAGCGCAAAATATGATGAAAGAAAATCAAATACGCAGAATACCCGTTATGGAAAATAATAAAATAGTTGGAATACTTACATTGGGTGATTTAGCTGCAAATCCTGATGTAAATAATTCGGAAGTTACAAACACATTAGAGGATATTTGTAATTGCAATAAGAAAAATGCAGAATAGAAGTATTGATTTAAGGGTAAGAACCTTTACTTGCCCGTAAATCAATAAATAATGCAAAAGGAGTACATATATGGTAATAGATATGAATTATTGGAGAAAAGTAATAAAAAGAATATTTATTTTCTTTTTAACAATAATAGGGGTATGGTTAGGCTTTAAATTGTCAGTATTTTATATGCCATTTTTAATTGCTTTTATTATATCCTTACTTTTAGAACCAATTATAAAAGTGTTGATGAGAAAAACTAAATTAAAGAGAAAGACAAGTGCTATTATTGTTTTTATTTTAGCGTTTTCTATAATAATAGGATTGCTTACATGGGGAATAGCGACACTTATCTCGGAAATTTCAAATATATTAGGAAATATTAATCAATTTTTAGATAAGGGATATTCCTTTATACAAAATACAATAAAAAGTTTTAATTTTGAAAAAATTCAGATATCACAACAAGTGAAAGCCACATTGCAAAGTTCTGCAACCGAGTTCTTAGGAACAATTACAGAGTGGGCCAAAAATGTATTAACATCAGCAATGGGCTTTATAACGTCTATTCCAACAATAGGCATATATGTTGTAATTACCTTTTTAGCTTTATATTTTATATGTGTAGATAAGGTATATATGTTGGATCAATTAGAGCATCATCTACCCAAAATATGGGTAAAAAAAATAGGTATTCATATAAGAGAATTGATAAAAACATTAGGCAAATATTTAAAAGCACAGGCAATCTTAATTTTAATTTCTTTTGTTATATCTCTAATTGGACTGTATATATTTCATCTTATGGGGTGGGGAATAAAGGTACCGCTGATTGCTGCATTGGGGATAGGATTTGTTGATGCTTTACCAATATTTGGCTCTGGAACTGCTATGTTACCATGGGCAGTATGGTGTGCAGTAAATGGAAACTTGAAATTGGCTATTGGATTACTAGTTTTATGGGCAATTATGAGTATAGTAAGGCAATTCATAGAGCCAAGAATAGTAAGCGGACAGATAGGGATACATCCAATATTTACTTTAATAGCAATGTATACTGGTTTCAAAATTCTGGGAGTAATAGGAATGCTATTAGGACCAATAATATTAATAGTATTAGAAAATATATTTGCAACAATGATAGATGACGGAGTATTTAAATCTATTTTTGATAGATAAAACCACCTCTACAAAACTGTAGAAGTGGTTACAAAATTATCATCTGGTGGATATACATACTCTTCAGAAGGATTAGATGCTTTATTTATTTTGGTAATCTTAATAACTGGAATTTCTCCATGGTAATTGCCTTTGGTAATTGTTCCTTCTATTTCTATCCATTCATTGTCTGCATAATTTTTAATTTCTGGGGAGGAACATAAAAAACCAACTACTACAGCTTTATAATCTGAAGAAATTATCATATTTCTGCCAAGAACAAATTGATCTTCTGAAAAATCATATAATCTGTAAACAAAACCTGTAAATTTAATATTTTGACCAACGTATAGGTCTAAATTATCATGAACATTTTTTAAAACATTAGTATAGTTAGAACTATTTAATTCATACAACTCACATTTTTTCAAGGAATCATTTGTTTTAAATGTACTTTTACTTACAAGAGTGAAACAAACGTATATAATAAGCAAAGAAATTGTTACTATAAGTATTCCTAAAATTGTTTTAGAGATTTTATCTCCATTTAATTTAAAATTATAAATAAACATTACAAATCCCCTTATATATAAAATTTTCTTAGTAAATAATTATGTTTTAAAAGTAAATATATGCTATAAAAGACTAAAATTAATTTGTAAATTATGGATGGCTTTGATATTAATGCTAGACTTTTAGGACGGTTTGTGATATATTATGATAGATAATAAATAGGAAGGAAGTATAATAAGAATATGTTCGGAAAAATTTTTAAAAGCTACAGTGAAAAAGAAGTAAAAAGGATTATGCCAACAGTTGAAAAGATTAATGAATTAGAGCCTGAAATTTCTAAATTATCTGACTCGGAATTGAGAAATAAAACAAATGAATTTAAAGATAAATTAAAAAATGGTAGTTCATTAAATGATATATTACCAGAAGCTTTTGCAGTTTGTAGAGAGGCTTCAAAAAGAGTATTAGGAATGAGACATTTTGATGTTCAATTAATAGGAGGAATTATATTACATCAAGGAAGAATAGCAGAAATGAAAACAGGTGAAGGTAAAACTTTAGTTGCTACATTACCTGTATATTTAAATGCTTTAACAGGCGAAGGAGTGCATGTTGTTACTGTTAATGATTATTTGGCTAAAAGAGATAGTGAATGGATGGGAAAATTGTATAGATTTTTAGGTTTATCGGTTGGCTTAGTTGTATCTGGAATGAATCCAAAAGCTAAGAAGGAAGCATATGCGTGTGATATTACTTATGGCACTAACAATGAATATGGTTTTGACTATTTAAGAGATAATATGGTTATATATAAAGATCAACTTGTTCAAAGAAAATTGAATTTTGCAATAGTTGATGAGATTGATAGTATTTTAATTGATGAAGCACGTACTCCTCTTATAATTTCTGGTAGAGGAAAGCAATCATCGGATTTATACAAAAAAGCTGATAAATTTGTAAGAAAGTTAATCCCAAAAGTTATAGTAGAAGAAGATGCAAAAAACTTTGTACAAGCAGAGGATAACGAGAATTATGACTATATAGTAGACCTAAAAGCAAAATCAGCTTCGCTAACACAAAAGGGTATAAAAAAAGCTGAAGAAGAATTTGGATTAGAGAATTTTAATGATATAGAAAATTCTGAAATTGTTCATAATGTAAATCAAGCTCTTCGTGCACATGGTGTTATGAAGAAAGATATTGATTATATTGTTAAAGATGGTGAAGTTTTAATTGTTGACGAATTTACAGGACGTATTATGTATGGTAGAAGATATAACAATGGATTACATCAAGCTATAGAAGCAAAAGAAAATGTAAAAATAGCAGATGAATCTAAAACACTTGCAACAATAACTTTCCAAAACTATTTTAGAATGTATAGTAAATTATCTGGTATGACAGGTACTGCTATGACAGAAAAGGATGAATTTGAAGAAATATATAAATTGGATGTTATTGCGATACCTACAAACAAAGAAATGATTAGAAAAGATAATTCTGATATTATATTCAAAAATGAAAATGGTAAATTTAGAGCAGTTATAAATGATATCAGGAAAAGTCATGAAAAAGGTCAACCAGTTTTAGTTGGTACAATTTCGATAGAAAAATCCGAAAAATTAAGTGAACTATTAAGAAAAGAAGGAATAAAGCACGAAGTTTTAAATGCAAAATATCATGAAAAAGAAGCGGAGATTATAGCACAAGCTGGAAAATATGGTGCAGTTACTATAGCAACAAATATGGCTGGACGTGGTACTGACATTATGCTTGGTGGAAACAGTGAGTATTTAGCAAAAGAGGAAATGAGGAAATTAGGATATTCAGAAGAACAGATAAATCAAGCAACAGCATTTAATGAAACAGATGATCAAGAAATTATCGCTTCTAGAAATAAGTTTAAGGAATTACAAAATAAATATAATTCATTGATAAAAGAAGAAAAGGAAAAGGTAATAGCAGCAGGTGGTTTAAAGATAATTGGTACAGAAAGACATGAATCTAGAAGAATTGATAATCAGTTAAGAGGTCGTAGTGGACGTCAGGGAGATCCTGGAGAATCTAGATTCTATATTGGGCTTGATGATGACTTAATGAAAATATTTGGTGGAGAGACAATTACAAAATTGTATGATACTTTAGGTGCCGATGAAAATATGCCAATAGAATCTAAGTTGATTTCAAATTCAGTTGAATCTGCACAAAGAAGAGTAGAAGGAAGAAACTTTAGCATTAGAAAAAATGTATTAAATTATGATGACGTAATGAACACTCAAAGAGAAATAATATATAAACAAAGACGTGAGATTTTAGATGGAGAGGATTTAAAGGGAAATGTATTAGGCATGATAAAGTCTTTAATAGAAGATATAGCTACTCCATATTTTGCAGATGAACATATAAATAAAGAAGGTTTATTACAAGAATTGAATGCTAATTTAACAATTACAGAGTTGAATTCTTTACAAAAACCAGATGTGCATTTAAAAGAAGTTATAGAGGAAGCGGTAGAAAAAGCAACAGCTATTTATGAAGAAAGAGAGAATGAAATCGGTTCAGAAGAATTAAGAGAGTTAGAAAGGGTAGTAACATTAAAAGTTGTTGACGAAAAATGGATGGATCACATAGATAATATGGATGAATTAAAAGACGGTATCGGCTTACGTGCATATGGTCAAAAGGATCCAGTAGTACAATATAGAATAGAAGGATTTGATATGTTTGACCAAATGGTATTAGACATAAAAACCGATGTAGTCAAATTTTTAATGCATGCAAGAAAAAGAGAAGGAGACATAAAAAGAGAAGAAACTGTTAAAATAACAGGAGAAGGATTACAAAATTCAGCAATTAATAATTTAGATGGAACAATGGCTCCAAAAACATCAACTCCACAAAACCAAACAGTTATAAATAATGAGCCAAAAATAGGAAGAAATGACCTATGTCCATGTGGCAGTGGTAAGAAATACAAAAATTGTTGTGGAAGAAATCAATAGTAGCAAGGGTTACAGAGATTTTGATAAATTGACATAAATGTGAAAATTGAGCTTTTGTCGCCAATTTGTCGCCAAACAAATAAAATCTGTCGCCAAAAAACCTCGAAAGTACTTATTTATCAATGGATATAGACTTGGCGACAAATCTAAAATATTAAAATAAGTTTAATATTGACTGACATTGTAAAAGATGCCAGTCTTTTTTCGTTCAATCGTTATTTGCAGATTGGAGGTAATAATAAAATGGTAAATGTAAGAAAGAGAGGAAATGTTTATGAGTACAATTTTGATGTTGCTAAAATTGAGGGGAAAAGAAAACGAATTACAAAATCAGGTTTTAAAACAAAAGCAGAAGCACTAAAACAAGGAACAATAGCTTATAATGAATACTTAAATACTGGTAGGAAATTTGTATCAAACGAAATGAGCTATTCAGACTTCTTAGATTATTGGCTAGATAATCATTGTAAAATAAATTTAAAGTATCACACTATAGAAGCATATAGTAATATAGTTAAAACACATTTAAAACCAAATCTAGGCTTTTATAAACTATCTCAAATAACAAAACCAACGCTTCAAGATTTTTTAAATAAGATATATGTAGAAAAAGCATATAGTAAGAACTTTTTGAACAATATTAGGAAAGTATTAAAATGTTCATTTAATTATGCGGTAGATAATGAATATGTAAAAGTTAATTCTGCTGCAAATTTAAAACTACCTAAATATGACGAGCAGCCAAAAGATGTAGTACATATATTTACAACAGAAGAAATAAATACGATATTAGATAGATTCAAAAATAATCATTGTGTATATTATGCATTTTTAACAGCATATTGTACAGGATTAAGAATTGCAGAAGTATTTGCTCTAACATGGGATGATATTGATTTTAAAAATAAAACAATTAGTGTAAACAAAAATATACTAAAGAAAAATCAAGCAGGAGGAACAAAAGGGAGACATTTAAGTGGTAATTCAACTACTGTATGGTACTTTGGAACTTGTAAGACACAAACAAGTTATAGAAATGTTCCTATTGGAGATACATTACTTAATGCATTAAAAGAATATAAAGAAGAACAAGAAGAACATAGATTAAATTATGGTGATACATATATGAAACATTATAAGAAAAATGTTATAAATCCATATAATAACAAACCTGAAACAAAGATAGTAAATGCATACGCTGAAATAGATGTTGCATTACCTGAAGTCAATTTTGTGTTTGTTAAAAATAATGGGGTATATGAAGGGACTGATAGCACAAAATACCCATTTAAGGTAATTCATTATGAATTAGGCATTCCTTGTAGATTTCACGATTTTAGAGATACACATGCAACTAAATTAATTGAATCAGGTGCAGATATAAAAGCTGTTTCAAAAAGATTAGGACATAGGAATATTGATATTACTTATAATATTTATGTAAGAGTAACTGAGAAAATGGAAAATGAAACTGCAAATAAATTTGAAGAAATATGTAAGTGTTTGTAATGATGGAAAATAATTTATTAGAGAGAAATTTTGTCGAAACGATTGACAAATCTTGGAAATGATGATATAAGATAGTTGTATTCGATAAGAATACAACTGAAAAATTAAATATAGATATTTCCCTGTTGTAGGTTGAGTCACTATGTAACTTAATGATAAAATAGCGACTGATTTTAAAAATCTAAAAAGTACTTCGCGAGAAAATACTTTCCCTACTGATCGGAAGCCAGAATGTGTAAGAGGCCCTTTGATTCGTCGGCCTATGTTGGTTAAGTGAGTAAAAAGTCCAACAAGTATAAAGAAGTAATGTGTAAGTCGTAAGTGCTACAGATGTCTTATTTAATTCACAGTAAACAATAATATAATAATGTCCAAAAACAGATATGTGTTGGGCTTATTAAAAGATACTTTTTTACAAAGAAAGTACGTTTGTTTATTGCGGATTAAATAGGCTTCTAGGTATCTCTTATGACTTTTTTGATATTTATTCAAAAAAGTCAAGAAAAATTTTATGCAAGTAAGCAAAAATTTTTCAGTAAGAGTAAACGGAACTTCTGTATCATTTAATGGCTTTTTAGGGAGATGTTTTAAAATATATAGATATTGATATAAGGTTTCGTTTAATTCAAAAAAAACGAAGCCTTTTTTGTCGTTTAAAGCTACTTGCTGGAAAGGAGGAAACATGGAAGATTTAAAAATTATTAATGCAGATAATTTATTATACACAACACTAGCTGAAAATGAATTTATAGTAGATGAGATATTACCTGTTGGATTACACTTGTTTTGTGGAGCTCCTAAAGTAGGTAAAAGTTGGTTAATGCTTGATTTGTGTATTAAAGTTTCAAAAGGAGAAGAAATTTGGAACTTAAAAACAAATAAATGTGATGTTTTATATTTAGCATTAGAAGATACTTATTCAAGATTACAAAAAAGATTATTTAAGTTAACAGATGAGATAGATTCTAATTTCCATATAGCAATAGAATCAAATAAAATTACGAATGGATTAGTAATGCAATTAGAAAATGCAATAAAACAATATCCTAATACAAAATTAGTTGTTATAGATACTCTTCAGAAAGTAAGAAAACAAAGTAATGATGTCAATTATTCAGCAGACTATGGAGATATATCAACATTAAAAGCATTTGCTGATAAAAATAAATTAGCAATTATATTAGTTCATCATTTAAGGAAACAAGATGATAGTGATGTTTTTAATAAAATATCAGGCACAGCAGGAATAATGGGAAGTAGTGACACAACATTTATATTAGAGAAGAAATCTAGAGATGATTCAGTTGCAACATTATTTGTAACAGGTAGAGATGTTGAATATCAAACATTTACATTAAGATTTGAAGAATGTAGATGGAATTTAATAGAAAGGTCTTTTCAAAAAGAACTAGAAATGAAAAATGCTCCAGAGATAGTAAGTAATGTTATATCTTTTATCAATGAAAAAATAATGTGGCAGGGAACTGCAACAGAATTATTAGAAATATTAGATAAAAAAGATATAACACCACAATATCTTACTAAAGTTTTAAACGAATATAGTAAAACAATTTTATTGGATAATAAAATAAGTTTTACAACATCTAGGACAAGTATAGCTCGTTTAGTAACTTTGAAGAAAGATATTGATGAACTTACAGAGCAGAGCTAAAAATGACATTAGCATTTATGATAATGTCATCAATGACGATGATGACGCTAACTTTATATAGCGGTTGA